>JGI1652J44930_10000303_pt1 | contig 19704 bp, 15 predicted proteins | sample NewIslsDNAsample_FD_44930 | JGI IMG/M metagenome (IMG submission 44930)
GCTGATAAAGTTTCCCATTACAAACCGCATCCAGAGGGCATTTTACAATTGCAGGAACGGTATTCCTTTCAATCGGAAGAAACGGTTATGATCGGCGATACGATCTTCGATGTCCAAATGGCGAAAGCTGCCGGCGTCTACTCCTGCGGCGTCACATGGGGCAGCCATGAAAAAGAAATATTAATCAAAGAAAATCCGACGTTTCTTGTGGAGGAAACTCGGCAGCTCGCTGTGCTGGAAAGTTTGGGCATGAAAAACAAAATATGAAATTTTGAAAAAAAACTTGGACAAAGTCGTCTCTCAATATAAAAAAGCCTGTGAAATGCCCCCTGTCGAATCTTTCACAGGCTTCTTTTGTTAAGACACTTCCAAATATGTACAGAGGATTCTATTTCGCTCCCATTTTTATTTAGAAATATTCCAATCTCACAAACAGTTTAGAAAATGTCTTACTGCCATACCCTTCAAATTTGACTGTGATAGTATCTTTATCCTCTTTTTCAACAACTCCTTCACCATATTTAGAGTGCCGAACAAGTTGAACACCGTTCATCTTCTGTTCATCACCACGGTTCAAATGTTCCACTTCGACTCGCACCGGATCTTCAGCAACCGTTTGTTGTACTTCTTTTTTCTCCATTCTTTCAACAATTGTTCTGGTCAAGTCTTTCAAATCAACTTTTTCTGCTTTATTCGCCTCTTCCCTTTCTATTAAATGTTTCGGAATCATCGAAAGAAATATGCTCGGGCCTCCTGTCACCCATTGTTCAGCCGGATTTGCGTAATAGGAAATTTCCAATTCATCCTTCGCTCGCGTCATGCCAACGAAAAACAAGCGTTTCTCCTCTTCATACTCGTAATGACTTTTCGTCCTTAGCGGCAGCAAACCGTCATTTGCCCCGATTATGAACACTTTCTTAAATTCAAGCCCTTTGCTCGCATGGAGCGTCATTAATTTGACGCTGTCGTCTTCCAAGTCGTTCATTTCATCAAATATACTCAATCCGTACAGCGTAGAAGAATTGATAAAATCAAGCAGTCCCTCATACAATCCTAACTTATTCTCTTCAATGTATTCCTTGGCTTTTTTCAAGAAATCCACTATGAATCTCCTATGCTCTTCATAGTTGGCAGATGTCGGTGACAAGTGATCGTCCAGTGCAAAATATTCGTACAGCTCGCCAATGTCATTCGGCGTTTTTCGTTTGGCCCAATGGCGGAACCCAGAGATTTTTTCGAACAAAGTTGAAGAGGCTCCTGATTCTCTCTTCAATAATCGTTTCACTTCCGAATACGTCAGGTCTTCCCCAAACTCCCTGTGCATCAAAGCGGTAATCATATTATTTTCATCCTTTTCATTCACCGCTGCCTTCAATACACTTACAAACCATGACAAAACAGGAACATCTTTCAGCGATTTTTTCACGGAAACTTGAACCGGAATGCCTTCCCTTTTCAAAACGTCTTCCAAAACCGCCGATTGCCGCTGCGTGCGATATAAAATGGCAATGTCGTTGTATGTCAGTCCGTTATTGACCAATTTCTTGATTTCATCGGCGAGATAATGCGCTTCATGAAAAGGATTGTAGTGGCTTTTCACTTTGATTTTGCTCCCTTGATCGCGTATCCCTTCAAGCTTTGAGCTGTCGGAAAGGAACGCTTTTGCTGCATCGAGAATCGTCTCCGTCGAGCGGTAGTTGATCGGGAGAGTCATCTCTTTTGCATTAAAATACGCTTTGAATTTCGCAAAAATCTTCCTGTCACTGCCGCGCCACGTGTAAATGATTTGGTTTGGGTCACCGACTACAAACAATTTCGTTTCCGCTCCGCACATCGCCTTGATGAACTCCAACTGCGCTTCATCACAATCTTGGAACTCATCGACAATGATCCATTTTGGCCGGAACTCACCGTTTTTGAGCAGCAATGTAGCTTTTTCAATCAAATCGTCAAAATCCATTTTGTTTTGTGCCTGTTTTAAGGCTGCAATATCTTCCCACAATCTTTCGATATCGTCTTCATACTTCATGTTACTGTACAACATTTTGCCTTTTTTATACGCTTCCAAACGGGTGAGGAGTTTGTTTTGATATTTGATCCGGTAACGCTTTTCGATGATCAATCGGTTGGCAATCTCCAGCATCTCATCCGGATCCATGATTGTGAAATCTTTTGTCAACCCCAAATCTTCGACAGAAAGCACTGTCGACAAAAGCGTCTTCGCCACGCTGTGGAACGTTCCGACGTAAGGGATCGCATCATCTTTAAATGATGGAAAATGGGTTTTGATCCGCTCTTTTATTTCATTCGCCGCTTTGTTCGTGAACGTCAAGACAATCATGTCGCGAAAATCGACGCTCTTTTCCAAACGTAAATATAATACCTTTGCAATAAGCACGGTAGTCTTGCCACTTCCGACATGGGCATTGACTAACAAAGCCCGCGACCCATCGAACACAGCTTCTTTTTGATATTCGTTCAATTGTTGGATGAAGTTTGGCTGCTTCAGAGACTTCAATGCTTGTTGTTCCATCATCAAACCCACCTATTTAGTCAGATCAGAATAACGCCGCAGCACTTTATCTAGGTCGAGCTTGGAAGACAGGCCGTCTTTCAACTTAAATGCCACATCAAAATCATTCGGTACATGAACGTAAAATTCGATGATGTTTTTTACCCGCTTCTTGTTTTCTTCGTTGCTTGACCAAACTCGCAAAAATTCGCTGTCGAGAAAAATATTAAGCGTCTTGTCACTCACTTTTACTTTTTCGACTCTTGATAGAAAGTCCGCCAAATATTGCCCGCTTTCCCTTAAAAACCGAGTGAAGTTCGGCCATTCCGTTTCCAATTCGGCAAACTCAAACTGTTTTTCCACGGTAACTTTAGGAGGCGAATCCGGCACTTTCACCTCCTCCGGAGGGGCGATTTCCGTCAACACGTTTTCCAAGCCCCAAAGTACGATCGTTTTATCCAAGTTATAGTCGCCGACGCATGCAGGACAGCCTTCATCGCATTGACAGCCGCTCACCAATTGAATCGCGTTTTTGACAATCTCATACAAAAAGTCGTATGCCTTTTCTGCATAGCCGATGCCACCGATGAACCGGTCGAAAATGCAGATGGAAGTGCACGATTTTTCATCGAGGTCCTCAATAAGAAGCGCCGCACCGACATCTTCAGGCGTCGTCATCGTCTTCATCATCGTCGCATTCAGTAGCGCAAATGCCATGCCGTCATAATAGCTTTTCCAAAATTCCAAATGCGTACTGCCCACTTTGATCGGCGTAAGTTGTTTGAAAACGTCGTCGACATTTTCCGGCAAACGGATCCTAACACCTTCCGTCTCAAAACTTTTGATCAGCGGCTGTTCCAAACACTCATAACCCAAATTTTGATGGTTATGGAATTGCAACTTTTTGTAGCCGACAACCGCTTCCGTCACTTTGATGTCTCCAAATATTTTTTTCGTCCGGCCCAATTCATAATTTTTCAGATCGCGGATGATTTTAATCTTTGTTCGCTCATCAGAAACCGTATAATAATCCGCATGGATCGGATTCACTAGAGCAATCCGGTTGTCCAAATCCAACTTCTCAACGATGTATTGCATGCCTTCATGCAAATAGATGGCGCCTTTATGCACTTCGTGGAACGCCTGCAGTTCGTCCATTTCCGTGATGACTTCTTCGTTTTCCTTGTTGATGACTTGGTACCTGATTTTATCGATGTTGCGCAAACTGAAATCCCCCGCAGGGAAATCAGACCCAATCCAACTGAACTTCCCATTTTCAATCCTTAATTCCCCCGCTTCGGTAAGAACGGGCACAATTTCATCAAGCAAAGAAAAGAGAGCAATGTCATCAAGCGTGAGCGGTAACTCCGCCGCGGCGGCCCTTACATGGGCAATCTGGATGTATAAATTATCCGCATCAATCACGGCACTTTCACTTTCATTGTCAAACAGCCATTCAGGATTGATGGCAATGTATTGGTCGAAAGGTAAATTGTCCAAAATGAGGAAAGTCGAAGAATCGTTGCCGCTGCGGCCGGCGCGGCCAGATTGTTGCCAAAATGACGCCCTCGTTCCTGGGTAACCGACGATCACTGTCGTGTCGACTTTCCCGATGTCGATGCCCAATTCCAACACATTGGTGGAAACGAGGCCTTTCAATTTACCGTCGACCATTTTTTCTTCAATTTCTTTCCGCTCTTCCGGCGTGTAGCCACCCCGATAACCGGCAATGAGATGCGACAACGAAACATTTCCCGAAACGTCGTTTTGCAATTTGTCGCGCGATTCTTTAAGCACGACTTCGACGTCTTTGCGAGACTTACAGAAAGCGATGAAATTGTTTTGTCTTACGACGAGTTCCGGCAGCAGTTTCGTCGCTTCCTGGATCGGATTGAGCCGATACTGGCTTTTTTTAATGAACGGCGGCTGCCAAATGTAGTAATGTTTCTTCGGCGCGGGCGACCCATCGTTGTCAACCAATGTGAATGATTTGNCAGTGATATTTTCAGCTAATTCCACTGGATTGGCGATCGTCGCCGAACTGCAGAGGAATTGCGGGGATGAATGATAATACTTGCAAATCCGGTTCAGCCTTTTGAAAAGATTCGCCACGTGGGAACCGAACGTTCCTCTGTATGTATGTAGCTCGTCGATGACGACATATTTCAAATTGGAGAAAATGAAATTGAATCCGAATTTGCTGTGATTGGGTAAAAACGCCGTGTTAAGCATGTCCGGATTGGTGAGAATAATGTTCGCGCTGCTGCGAATTTTGCTGCGTTCATTGACGGGAGTATCTCCGTCGTAGATACCAGCTTGGATTTTGTTTTTCCCGAAATATTCAAGGAGCGGCACCAAATTTCGAAACTGGTCACTCGCCAATGCTTTTGTTGGATAAATGAAAATCGCACGGGATTTCGGATCATTCAAGATTTCTTGTACGACCGGCAGTAGGAAGCTGAGTGTTTTCCCGCTTGCGGTGGAGGTAGTGATAACTACGTTTTCGCCGTCAAGTACCCGATCAAACATTTCCGCTTGGTGGCAGTACAGTTGTTTAATGCCGCTGTCTTTTAAAAACTTGATGAGATCTTCCGACAACCGATCAGGAAACGGACTGTATTTCGCTTTTCGTTCTGGAATCGTTTTTTGTACTATGATTCTATTTTTATATTTTTCGATGATTTCCATGAATAGATCCCCTTTGTAGAATTTGCTGAATTAAAATTTAAATACCCCAATGAACTCATAAGTAATTATTTTTCTTGTACATTTCTAAATAAAATCTTATTTGTTTCGTTGGCTATAAAAATAAATCACGAATTGTTCCGGTACAATGTTTGTTAAATGAATAATATGTTTATGCTTTTTTATAAACGGAATTGCTATTTCAAGTAAATCCAATTTAATTTTATCTCTTATAAATAAAAAATGACACACCTCGTCCGCTTCAAAAATAAGAAGCGGCGGTGTGTTCTGTTTTTTTTGTTCTTATGTCGAGGAATTAAATTACACTCAAATAAAAAATCATCAACCTAATGGAAGATGATTTCAAATTTTCGGACGTTATAAAATTTAAATAAAATCAAACGAAAACCTTAAAAGTTGTCTAAAANGANATTTATGGAGACGGTGGGAGTCGAACCCACGTCCAGAGGTATCGCCACTTGNATGTCTACGAGCGTAGTCAGCATATTGGTTTCGCAAGCTATTCAGCCTGCTGACGGGCTTCCTAGCTGCTAGTCTGATTGGTCTCTTCCTTCGGCCTCAGACGGCGGCCTCCGGCGTAGCCCACTCAGATGAGTCCCTGCACCTCCACATGGGCGATGGAGGGAGGAACCGCTTTAGCGATTAAGCAGCTAAAGCGTAGTTAGATTCTTGTTTGCCAGTTATTCTTGGCTTGGAGAGATTTACGAGTTCTCCAACTCGGCTCGCAATCCAAGCTCGATCTACCCCTGTCGAATCCAAAACGTCCCCTTGTTTAAAAATATGAAAAGGTTTGTGCATTTTTTAGTATACCATGTTCGTGAAAAAAAGCCAAAGAAAAGCTTTTCTTGTGTTTACATTTTCTGCCGTTCGCGAAAAGCGCGTTCAATTTCGCGCTGCGCAGCTTTTTTCTTCAGTTCTTCGCGTTTGTCATATTTTTTCTTACCCTTCGCCACACCGAGTAACACTTTTGCAAATCCGTTTTTAATATATACTTTTAAAGGAACGAGCGTGAATCCTTCTTCTTTCGTTCTCCCGATCAATTTGTCAATTTCTTTGCGGTGAAGCAATAATTTACGTGTGCGAAGCGGATCGTGGTTGTAACGGTTGCCTTGTTCATACGGGCTGATATGCATGTTCAGCAAATAAACTTCCCCGTCGATGATTTTTGCATACGCATCTTTCAAATTAACACGCCGCGCTCGGATCGACTTGATTTCCGTCCCTTTCAGGACGATGCCGGCTTCATACGTTTCTTCGATGAAGTAATCGTGGCTCGCTTTTTTATTTTGTGCGATGACGTTTGCTTCCGAATTTTTTGCCATACGCTTCATCCCCCTCCTTTTCTAAGCGGCATGGATAATTATAGCAAAAATTGCATTTCTGCCAAGATCCTGGCTGCCGTTCCATTATTTCCGTTTCCGCTTTTTCTTTTTCTCGACGCGGCTCACTTGGATCACTTTCGGGCGGTCTTTTCCTTTATGGCGTTTCTTTTTCATGCCGACCACTTCAAAATAAATCGCTCGTTCATCGATATTTACATCAATGACGCGAACGCGGATATAATCGCCAATCCGGAAAACATTGCCGCTGCGTTCGCCGATCATCGCATAATGGCGTTCATCGTAATGATAATAATCATCTGTTAAGTAACTGACATGCACCAAACCTTCAATCGTATTTTCCAGTTCGACGAACAGTCCGAAACTGGTGACGCCGCTAATGATGCCGTCAAATTCTTCGCCGATTTTATCGACCATAAATTGGGCTTTTTTGAGATCTTCTGTTTCCCGTTCCGCATCGTCTGCAACCCGTTCGCGCTGCGAAGTATGCACGGCAATCGCCGGCAATTTTTCGCTCCAATAAGCTTGTGTGTCTTCATCCATTTTATTTTCAAACAGATACGTGCGGATCAAGCGATGGACGATTAAATCAGGATAACGGCGGATCGGAGACGTAAAATGGGTGTAAAATTTCGTCGACAACCCAAAATGCCCGAGACTTGCCGGATCATATTTCGCCTGTTTCATTGAGCGAAGCATAACCGTGCTGATGACAGTTTCTTCCGGTTCGCCTCTTACTTCTTCCAGCAGCTGCTGGAGAGCGCGCGGATGCACAGCGTTGGCTGTACCTTTGACCGTATAGCCGAAATTCGTAATAAACTCGAAAAATCGCGCCAGTTTTTCTTCATTCGGTTCTTCGTGAATCCGGTATAGAAATGGAAGATTTAACCAATGGAAATGCTCTGCGATCGTTTCATTCGCACAAAGCATAAATTCTTCAATCAACCGTTCTGCGATCGAACGTTCACGCAGAACGACGTCCAATGGATTGCCATTTTCATCGACGATCACTTTTGCTTCGTTAAAATCAAAATCGATCGCTCCGCGCCTCATCCGTTTCTCGCGAAGAATTTCCGCCAATTCCGCCATCAGTTCCAATAATGGAACGAGCTGCTCGTACCGTTTGATGACTGCTTCATCTTCCTTTAATAAAATTTTCCGCACGTCCGTGTACGTCATCCGCTCCGTCGTTCGAATGACGCTTGGAAAAATTTGATGACTGACGACGTTCCCATCCGGTGTAATTTCCATTTCGCATGAAATTGTCAAGCGATCCACTTTCGGATTCAAACTGCAGATGCCGTTCGAAAGACGATGAGGAATCATCGGAATGACGCGATCGACTAAATACACGCTCGTTCCGCGTTCATACGCTTCTTTGTCAATGGGCGAGCCTTCCGGCACGTAATAGGAGACATCCGCAATATGAACACCGAGCAGGTAGTTGCCGTTTTCCAATTTTTTTACCGTTACGGCATCATCCAAATCTTTCGCATCTTCTCCGTCGATCGTGACAATCGTTTCGTTGCGCAAATCGCGGCGGCCGACCAAATCTTCTTCGCGAATTTCATCGGGTATTTGATTCGCCTGTTCGAGTGCTTCCTCTGGAAAATCGCGGGCAAGTCCGTATTTATAGACAATCGATAAAATATCGACGCCCGGATCATTTTTATGCCCTAAAATTTCAACAACTTCGCCTTCGGCACTCATGCGTCCTTCAGGATATTTTGTGATGCGGACTAACACTTTGTGGCCGTCAACGGCGCCTTTCGTTGCTGATTTGGGAATAAAAATATCGTTCGGAATCCGTTTGTCATCAGCCACGACAAACCCGAAATATTTGCTGTCGGAAAATGTTCCGACCAGTTCTTTTATGCCGCGCTCAATAATCCGGATGACAACCCCTTCCGGATGGGTTCCCATTGTTTTCGGATGGAGACGAACGATGACGGTATCGTTATTCATCGCACCGTTCAAATCGTTTTCCGCAACGTAAACGTCCGGATATCCTTCTTCTTCCGGGATGATGAATGCATAGCCGCGAGGATGTCTTTGCACCTTTCCTCTAATCAAATTCATCCGTTCGGGCACGCCGTAGCGATTCGAACGCGTCCGTACGATTAACCCTTGCTCTTCCAAGTAATTCAACGTCCGGACAAAATCTTTAAATTCGCTTGAATCTTTCAGCCCAAACACTTCTTCCAATTCCTGTATCGTCAACGGCTTGTACGCTTCTTCGCGCATAAACGCCAAAATTTTTTCAGCTTTCTCCGGATTCATAGTTTCCCTCCTTTACACAGCTAGACTAATCTGTTTCCCAGTCCAGACTTTCAAGAAACGCAAGCACATCTTTGTGAAGCTGTTCTTTTTCTTTTCCGAGCGTAATGACATGCCCAGATTCTTCGTACCATTTAAGCTGTTTGAATTTTGAGCTGACGGATTCATAAATTTCGTTCGCGCTATCGATGTAAATGACATCATCGAGCCGTCCTTGAATGACAAATATCGGCGCCGTGATATGATGTAGATTTTCTCTCACTTCCAAATTTAACTGCTGCAGTTCGCTTAACGTTTTCATCGGCGTTTTCCGAAATTCTTCAATTTCTTTTGCGACTTCTTCTTTTGATTTTCCTTCCAGTTCTTTGTACTGTTTTGCGTATCTGACAACGCCTTCAAACATCAGCTCTTCGCTTTTAAACGTCGTCGGCGCACACATCGTAAAAATCGCTTTTACATTTTCAGTGTAGCCCAATTTTAACGAAAAAACTCCACCAAGTGATAAACCTCCAACTGCAATTTCTTTATAGCCCTGACTTTTCAGGAATTGATACCCTTCAATGACGTCTTGCCACCAATCTTCCGGCCCTGTTTTCACGAGCTCTTCTGGAGGAACTCCGTGTCCTTTATATAAAGGCGCATGGCACGTATATCCATGTTTTTGCAAAAAGCGGCCGAGCATGCGAACATCAGCGGTATTGCCGGTAAATCCATGCAACAATAAAACAGCCCGTTTTCCTGCTTCAAACGTAAAAGGTTTCGGTGGGATAATTCTCATCTCTCTCTTCCTCCTAGTCATAAATTTCCCAAAAAATTGCACAAAAAACAGCAGGATAACACCTGCTGCTTTCACATCCCATATTCATCATACAAAATATGCGACAGCTAACGCCACTAAAAAGAATAATACAGCAATAACAATCGTTGTTCTATGTAATAAAGCGTCGATTCCACGAGCTTTCTGCTTGCCAAACAGCTGTTCAGCTCCGCCGCTGATTGCTCCCAATCCTGCACTTCTTCCTTGCTGCAATAAAACGATCGCTATCAATGCTAGCGAAAGAATGACGAGCAAAATGGTTAAAAAAGTTTTCACTCATCTACCCTCCTGACTCAAAACTACTCTACTTTACTGTAACAAAAAGTAAAAATATTGTACAGACAAATTCAAAAACCAGTGAAAAACCAAAATAATATCTGTTGGATGATTGTTATTAAATGAATATATCCAATAATTTAAAAACAAATAATGCTACTTTCTTTTTAAAACATTATTTACGAATTTTTGCTTGTTTTCCATTTATTTTTTTGTATTTTTTACATTACAAGAAAAATTTAAAAAATAGAAAAAATGGAAATTGATGCTATTATCCTATAGGAAATGAATGGAAAATTTTGTAAACTATAAATACCGATCAGAACATACGTCTTAGAACATACTGAAATACCTCCGATGTCTCTACCAACAGAAATCGACATTACTGAAGAAAAAAAACATATCACTCCATTTCTAGAGTGCCCGTTCTGATCGAGATATTAATAGATAGGAGGTGTGTACATGTTCCGAAGTTTTATTTGATTCTGCAGTAATGACGGTTTTGCCTTTGGTTAATATTTAAAATTTGAATGAAGGTATTGAATATGAAATTAAAACGTATGTTCAAAAAAATCGGATTTATGACATTGGCTATTCCTATGCTGTTGCTCGGAATAGCTGCGGGTGCCAGCGCAGAGGATGATGAGGTAATTCGTTTAGAAAAAACCGTAAACTACACTTGCAGTGGACCAACGATTAACTTCCCTCTTGAAGCCACTATTAGTTCGGACCCAATCCCTCAATCGATAGCTCCCGAAGGACAAGTGGTATTTGAAAATTCGCAAGTTTCAGTAAAACTTCCGCCTCTAGTCGTTGAAGTATTAAGATTAACTTATTTTGCTACCGCGATATCTGGTACCGTTGCAACATTTAACGTCAATTCCTATGACTCCAATGGCTTGTTAGAACAATTAAATGTCGCCAATCCAGCAATCGATATTCCGAGAACGAACCTGCCTTCATTAGGCCAGCCTCTAGTCTTTACTGTTCCTCAAACAGGCATCAATGTTGGACCATTTACAGCTCCAGCGCAAAACGATGTTTTGACGTTTAAAGCTGAACAGCTTCAAGCAACGATTAAAGCCCATAGATTAATCGGCGGCGATGCAAATATTAATATTTCTTGTACTCCAACAAGCGATAATGTACTTACGACAATCAATGTTCAATAATTTTGTTCAGGCGCATGCATCAAAATACGATGCATGTGCTTCTTTTTAATAAAAACAGATTTTCCATCACTTCTTTTCAAATGATAAAATTGATATGCTGTTTGAAAATCTTTTTTATGCATAAGGTATTTTTTTGATACAAGCGGCATATGCGTATTCATACAACACTTCATTGAATCAATTCCAAATCTTTTCTTAACAAAATTGCAGAATTTATTAATCTCAGAAAAAGTTGTTCACAAATTTCAGATTTCCAATTATTATAAAATATAGAAAAATATGTAAATTAGTCCTTTTGTACCATAGTAAATTCTGTTTATTTCTAATAAACTAGCAAATAAATCTAGCCGCCTAACTTTTCAATTCACTGACATTTTTTCTGTAATATTTCTACACAGCCCAGGAGGTGAACATTTCAGCATACATTAGCGGATATTAAAAATTCCGAATATTAGGAATTGAAAGTTTTGTAAAAATTTAAAAAGAAGGTGATAGAAATTAATGCAGTAAAAAAATCTCTGTTCGTAACGTTGTTTTCTGTACTGGGATTTTTGTTTGTCTTCACTCCTCAGTTGACACTTGCCAGCCAGCAGGAAGTGCAAAAAGAGTTTCCATTTGTATGTAAGCAGATTTTTGGAAATGAGGTAATCGGTGAATTTAATTGGACCGCTTCTATTAAAACATCGATTCCAGCATCAGTTGCCCCAAAAAAAGAATTTTACTTAACCAATACAGAAGTCAACTTGGTTTTAGACGAGCTTTTTGTTGAGTTTATGTTTATTTCGAACGGAATTGAAAGAATGGACGTTTCGACGAATCGATTTGCTGTAGCCGCTGAAAATGAAGATCAATTGCTGGAAATCAAGCAGCTTTTCCTTAAAGAAGGCATAACTTCTCCAGAATCACCTGTAGCTCTACCTGCTCCTGTATTAGGAGATACTGGCATTGCACAAGTAGGGCCTTTTACCGCAGGTGAAAGCGGAGAAGTAAAAATTAAAAACTTTAATTTTACAACTAGTTTGATTTTGCATAGTCCTTATGTTCCAGGTCTTGCATTAAATTTTGAATGTGCGCCTCAAAATGAGGAAATTACCGTTGCAACCATTCCAATTGACGGAGAAGCACCGGTCATCACATTAAATGGCGACAATCCGATGATCGTCAAGCAAGGCGATCCGTACGTTGAACCCGGCGCAACAGCTGTCGATAACTTTGACGGTGATGTATCCGATAATATTGAAATTTCAGGTNACGTGGACACAAGCACCATTGGAACGTACACCGTGACATACACGGTTAGCGACAGCGCGGGCAACACAGCCACAGCTGAGCGCACCGTAAACGTCGTTGAACCGTTTGGTCACTGGTACACTGGCGAAGGACCGCCAAGCGACAGTCTTGGAAACAATGGTGATTCGTACCTCGACTTGTTAACGGGCGATATTTACAAACGCGATCCAAACACATGGACAAAAATCGGAAACATTAAAGGCAATGACGGCAAACAAGGTGCGAAAATCCACACGGGATCCGGTGCGCCAAAAGCCGAGCTTGGTGACATTGGCGACTTGTATCTTGACACGAACACCGGTGACGTATACGAAAAAACCGCTGACGGCTGGGTCAAAATTTCGAACGTAAAAGGACCAGCTGGACCGAGCGGCCCACAAGGGCCGAAAGGTACGGATGGTTCTGGTTCTGGCGGAAGCAGCGGTGACGGAAGCGGTCCAGGCAAAAAATCAGGCACAGGATCATCCAAATCAACAGGTAAAGACGATGGTGACAAACCAAGTGCAAAAGCCAAAGGCGGCAAACTGCCAAAAACGGCAACAAGTGTGCCAATGCTTATCCTTGTTGGTGTATTGCTTGTTGCAGTTGCTGGCGGAATGTTATTAATGAAACGCAACAAAGCAATCGGATAAAATCAAAAAGCACACGCGTTCCATAAGTTCGCGTGTGCTTTCGTTTTGCAAATGTTATTTACGCAAGTTATAAAACGCTTTTTCGCCTGCATATTGCGCGACTTTGCCGAGTTCGTCTTCGATGCGAAGCAATTGGTTGTATTTTGCAACGCGATCTGTCCNCGATGGTGCGCCTGTTTTAATTTGGCCAGCGTTTGTCGCAACGGCAATGTCAGCGATTGTGCTGTCTTCCGTTTCGCCGGAACGGTGGGAAATAACCGCTGTATAGCCGGCACGTTTCGCCATTTCAATCGCATCGAACGTCTCCGTTAAAGTTCCGATTTGGTTTACTTTAATTAAAATCGCGTTTCCAACGCCTTTTTCAATTCCTTGCGCCAATTTTTCCGTATTCGTTACAAACAGATCGTCCCCGACGAGCTGAACTTTGCCGCCAAGGCGGTCTGTGAGCTTTTTCCAGCCTTCCCAATCGTTTTCATCCAATCCGTCTTCAATTGAAATGATCGGATATTTTGNAATTAACTGCTCATAGAAATCGATCATTTCGTCAGACGTTTTTACGACGCCTTCTCCTTCAAGGTGATATTTTCCGTCTTTATACAATTCAGAAGAAGCAACGTCTAATGCAAGCTTCACTTGTTCTCCAGGTTTATATCCAGCTTTTTCAATCGCTTCGATAATCGTTTGCAATGCTTCTTCGTTAGATGACAAGTTCGGTGCAAATCCGCCTTCATCACCGACAGCTGTATTGTAGCCTTTTGATTTTAATACCGCTTTTAACGAATGGAAAATTTCCACTCCCCAGCGGAGCGCTTCGCTAAATGTTTCCGCTCCAACAGGCATAATCATAAATTCTTGGATGTCGACGTTGTTATCAGCGTGTTTTCCGCCGTTTAAAATATTCATCATTGGCACTGGAAGCTGTTTGCCGTTAAATCCGCCTAAATACGCATATAGCGGAATTCCTAAATATTCTGCAGCCGCATGGGCTGTTGCCATGGAAACGCCCAGAATCGCATTTGCACCTAATTTTCCCTTGTTTGGTGTGCCGTCGAGTTCGATTAATGTCTGGTCGACTAGTACCTGATCTAACGCATTTAAACCGACGATCGCCGGGGCAATGACGTTATTGACGTTTTCAACTGCTTTTAGTACACCTTTGCCGAGATAACGGCTTTTATCGCCGTCGCGAAGCTCAACCGCTTCATATTCACCTGTTGAGGCGCCGCTTGGTACAAGCGCTCTTCCATATGCACCAGATTCCAATACAACTTCAACTTCAACCGTTGGATTTCCACGTGAATCAAGAACTTCTCGACCATACACTTTATCAATGATTGACATGAATAACCACTCCATTTTTTATTTTATTAATGATTGTCCAGTCATTTCTTCCGGCTGTTCGAGATTCAGCAAATCTAGGAGCGTTGGCGACAGGTCGGCAAGAATGCCGCCTTCGCGCAATTCGATGCCTTTTTTCGTGACGATTACTGGAACGGGATTCGTCGTATGAGCTGTCATCGGTTTTCCGTCCAATGTGACGACTTCATCCGCATTGCCGTGATCGGCGGAAATAATCGCAACTCCGCCTTTTTCCAAAATCAGATCAACGATTTTGCCGAGACATTCGTCAACAGCTTCAACAGCTTTTATCGTCGGTTCAAGCATTCCGGAATGACCGACCATATCCGGGTTGGCGAAATTTAAGATGATCACGTCATGTTTATCCGCTTCAATTTCTTTTAACAGTGCTTCTGTCACTTCATACGCGCTCATTTCCGGTTTCAAATCGTACGTAGGCACTTTCGGGGAATCGATCAGTATCCGCGTTTCGCCTGGAAACTTTTCTTCACGGCCGCCGCTGAAAAAGAACGTAACATGCGGATATTTTTCCGTTTCTGCGATCCTGAGCTGCGTAAGCCCTGCTTTTGACACAACTTCGCCTAACGTATTGACCAAATCGATGTTGTCAAATGCGACATGTCCGTACACGGTATCGCTGTAATGAGTCATGCACACGTAGCAAATATTTTCTGGAAATTTTTCTCCGCGATCGAATTTGGAAAACGACTGATCGGTAAATACTTGCGACAGTTGAATCGCCCGATCGGGACGGAAGTTCGTGAAAATGATTGCATCGTTATCCTGAACTGTCGCGATTGGTTTTCCGTTTGCATCCGTAACGACCGTCGGAATGACAAACTCATCCGTGATGTCTTTCGCATAGGACTGTTCAACTGCCGTAACTGGATCGTCTGCCCGTTCTCCTTCACCGTAGACGATCGCACGGTACGCTTTTTCCACACGATCCCAGCGGCGATCGCGGTCCATCGCGTAATAACGGCCTGCTACGGTGGCAATTTGACCGACGCCTAATGTTTGCATTTCTTCTTCGAGCTGTTTGATGTATGGAATCGCAGATTTTGGCGGTACGTCCCGTCCATCTAAAAAGGCGTGGACATATACACGGGACAATCCTTTATCTTTCGCCAGTTTCAAAAGGGCAATCATGTGATCAATATGGCTATGAATGCCGCCATCTGAAACAAGACCGAACAAATGCAAGCTGGAATCGTTCGTTTTTACATGCTCAATTGCGCGCAAAAAAGCTTCGTTTTCGAAAAATTCGCCTTCGCGAATCGCAATGTTAATGCGCGTTAAGCTTTGATAAACGATCCGGCCTGCACCGATGTTCAAATGGCCAACTTCTGAGTTTCCCATCTGACCGTCCGGCAAGCCGACCGCTTCTCCGCAAGCGGTTAATGTCGTATGTGGAAATTCATTCCAGTACCGGTCGAAATTCGGCGTTTTTGCCTGTTTGACCGCATTTCCTTTCTCTTCTTCCCGTAAAGCGAATCCGTCTAAAATAATCAAGGCAACAGGTCGTTTAGTTGACACGTTCGACAGCTCCTAACAATTCCAAAAATTGTGATGGTTTTAAACTCGCACCGCCGACAAGCGCACCATCAATATCTGATGCAGCTAAAAATTCATCGATGTTTCGTTCATTTACGCTTCCGCCATATTGAATGCGAACCCGATTAGCCACTTGTTCAGAAAAGTTTTCCTTGATGATGCTGCGAATCAGCTGGCAGACTTCATTTGCCTGTTCGCCAGTTGCGCTTTCGCCTGTTCCAATCGCCCAAATCGGTTCATAGGCAATGATCGCTTTGCTCATGTCACCATCGCTTATCCCTTCGAAGGCGCGTTCCACCGAATGTCGGATAACCGCATCCGTTTCTCCGTTTTTCCGTTCGTTATATGTTTCCCCTACGCAAACGATGGGAACAAGGCCATATTCGAATGCTGCTTTTACTTTTTTATTGACCGTTTCATCCGTTTCATTAAACATTTGCCGGCGCTCGGAATGGCCGATAATCACATATTGAACGCCGAGCGCCTGAAGCTGGTAGGGGCTGATTTCTCCGGTAAATGCTCCTTGTTTTTCCCAATGCATGTTTTGTGCACCGATTTTCAATTCGGTGCCGTCCGCAACTTTCACGAGCGCATCCAAAGCAATGGCAGGAGCACAAATAACGGCATCGACTTTTTCTTGAGGAGGAATTTGCGTTTTTATTTCATCAACAAACTGTTTCGCTTCATCGACGGTTTTATGCATTTTCCAGTTTCCCGCGATAATCGGTTTCCGCACGTGTTTCACCTTCTTATGCCGCTTTAGTTGTCTTTGTCGTCAAGCGCTTTAACGCCAGGAAGTTCTTTTCCTTCCATAAACTCTAATGAAGCGCCGCCGCCGGTGGAAATATGATCGATTGCATCGGTAAAGCCGAATTTTTCAATTGCCGCAGCTGAATCTCCGCCGCCGACAATCGTGTACGTATCCGTTGCATCTTTTAACGCTTCTGCCACAGCTCGAGAACCTTCCGCAAAAGCATCCATTTCAAATACACCCATCGGTCCGTTCCAAACCGCTAACTTCGATTGCAGTACGACTTCACGATATTTCTGGCTCGTTTTTGGACCAATGTCAAGCGCTTGCCACCCATCTGGAATCTGATCGACAGGCACCGCTTTTTTATTTGCATCGTTTCGGAATGCATCAGCAACGATGACATCTTCAGGCATGTAAAAATTCACGTTCTTTTGCTCCGCTTTTGCGAGTAAGTTTTTAGCGAGTTCGATTTTGTCTTCTTCAAATAGCGAATCGCCAATCTCGTAACCTTTCGCTTTCAAAAACGTATTGGCAAGCCCGCCGCCGATAATTAAATTGTCGACAATATCGAGAAGATTATTGATGACGTTAATTTTATCTTTTACTTTTGCTCCGCCAATTATTGCTGTATATGGGCGATCAGGATTCGTCAATGCTTTGCTTAATGCATCGATCTCTTTTTCTACTAAAAATCCGGCAACTGCAGGCAATTTTTCGGCAATGCCAAAAGTCGATGCATGCGCGCGGTGTGAAACGCCAAAAGCATCGTTAACATAGATATCTGCCATTTTTGCAAATTGTTCGACAAGTTCAGGAGAATTTTTTTCTTCCCCCGGTTCAAAGCGAACGTTTTCCAGCATAACAATTTCGCCTTCTTTTAACTGAGCGAGCGCTTCGTCCACTTCCGGGCCGTACACTTGATTGACTTTCACTACGCTGCGGCCAGTCAGTTCTCTCACGCGATTGGCAACCGGGTCAAGCCGCAATTCTTCAACAATTTTTCCTTTTGGACGACCGAGATGGCTTGCTAGAATCACTTTTGCCCCTTGTTCGCATAAATATGTAATCGTTGGAAGTGAAGCTGTTATTCTTCTATCATCAGTAATCACGCCATTTTCCATCGGAACGTTAAAATCAACGCGGCAAAAAACGGTTTTTCCTTTCCAATCAACGTCACGAAGTGTCTTCTTATTCAAAAAAAGTACCTCCTATTCAATAAAAAAACATATAACGACATATTATTGCACTGTTTTTTATTATACGTTTAATAAATTCGATTGCGCAACTATGAAATAGACTACAATTTCAAAGATTTTTGACAAAGAATAAAAAGAAAAAAGACAGAAACATGCCTATACATGTTTGCTGCCTTCGTTGTCACGAAGATGATTTTATCATTTTCTCCAAATCTTGTGAAAGACGCTGTTCGTCAATGTTTCCTTCAGCGATAATGCGACCGTTTGCTTGAATCACTGGAATGCGCAATTGGTAAAGTTCCAGCAATGCATCATCTTCATATATATTCTTTTTTGTCAGTTGAAATTCCCATTTTGAGCGAAGCGTTTGAAGCGCTTCTTCAGCTTCTTCGCAAAGCGGGCAGTTTTCTTTCATATAGAGCGTAACTTCTACCATAATCCGTTCCTTTCCTTTTAAAATCGTTTTCTTTTGGAAGATGAAGGAATGTTCATTTCTTCCCGGTATTTTGCAACCGTTCTTCTCGATACCGTAATTCCTTCACGCTCTTTTAATAAATCAGAAATTTTTTGATCGGACAACGGTTTTCGTTTATCTTCTCCATCAATCAATTGTTTAATCGCATGTTTCACTGCCGTTGACGAAACGTCGCTTCCGCTCGTTGAAGCAACTTTTGACGTAAATAAATCTTTTAATTCAAAAATTCCCTTCGGAGTTTGAATCACTTTGTGCCTGATCGCCCGGCTCACCGTTGATTCGTGTACACCGATATGGTCCGCAATTTCTTTGAGCGTAAGCGGTTTTAAAAAAGCCATTCCTTTTTCAAGAAATTCATACTGCTTTTCCACAAGAGCTTCTGCGAGTTGCTGCAGCGTTAAGCGTCTTTGTTCAATACTGCGAATCAGCCATAACACTTTATTGTATTTTTCATGTATATATTTTTGCGCTTCCGATTTTCCGACCTGTGACAGCATATATTGATACTGACGGTTGAGACGGACGGATGGAAGCATATAATCGTTGACAGTAACGTGAAATTCTCCATCTACTTTTTCGACGATGATATCCGGGAACAAATATCTTGTCGCTTCATTGCTTATCGCCGAACCCGGTTTCGGATCGAGCATTCGGATAATATCAGCCGCTTCTTGAATTTCAACGGTTGTAACATCATACTTTTTCGCTAATTCCGTAAATTTATTTTCCGCTAAACTTTCTAAATCTTGTTTAATTATTAATTCAGCAAGCCAATGCCTTTCATCTAAACCTTCCAACTGCCACAGCAAACATTCCTGAAGCGTACGCGCACCAACGCCAAGCGGCTCAAACTGACGAAACAGCTGAAATGCTTCATTTACGTTTTCTTCANTTTCATTCAATAATTTTGCCGCTTCCTGAAGTGAAATTTCCAAGTAGCCAGCATCATCTAAATTTTCAATTAAAAATGTTAATATGCGCGTATGAATTGGGGAAAATGATAATTCACTTAATTGCTTCAACAAATATGTCTGGAGATTTTCTTCTTTATGATGATAGTAATCAATCGGATGATCTTTTTCATCATCCGGATCATAATACGCAGGGAAAGCGCTATCATTTATTCGGTTATATAACAACGTTTCTTCCAACGGTTTTTCACTTAATTCCAACAGTGGATTTTCTAAAGATTCTTCTTGCAAATAATCCATTAACTCAACATTCGAATATTGCAGAATCGTTATCGCCTGACGCAGTTCCGTTGTCATGACGAGTTTTGTCGTCTGCTTTTGCACTAAACCGATTTCAATCATTTTCACTTCCCCCTTTCCCCTTACCTATTAT
>JGI1652J44930_10000307_pt1 | contig 19549 bp, 23 predicted proteins | sample NewIslsDNAsample_FD_44930 | JGI IMG/M metagenome (IMG submission 44930)
AATCATAAACACCGATATATCAACGTTTCTAAAACATTAATGGGGACGTCAATAAGCCGTAAAAACGACTTATTAGACACCCCCTGTCTATTAAATATTTACTTTATGAAAAGTTTCATTTAAAAATTGAATTTTCTTTTCCGTATATTCTTTATAATTATCATTATAAGATTTCGGGTCTTTTGGATTAGCAAAATGTGTGATTTTTCCTGTTTTCGGATCAATAAACTTACTAGAAGCTCCACATCCAAGACCAATGATTGTTTGCATTTCTTCCATAATCATTATATTGTAGATACTTTCCATGTTTTCTTTTGCATATCCAACGTTTTCTAGATTTCCTAAAATATTTTTTTGTCGATATAAATAATATGGAGCATATTTATGTTCACTCGTCCATTTTTCTGCTAAATTCATCATCTTTTGTACTTCTTCTCTATCTGCTACTTTGTATCGATGTTTATTTTTTGTCATCTCGGAAGCACGTTTGAACGATAAAGTATGCACAGTCAAAGATTCTGGCATTAATTTTTCCGTTTCTTGTAATGTGTAGGTAAATTCTTCAACACCTTCACCCGGAAGTCCAATAATTAAATCCATGTTAATATTAGTCATTCCCATTTTTCGAGCTAAATGAAATTTTTCAATTGTCTCATTTACGGTATGATGGCGACCGATTGCTTTTAACGTTTGTTGAATATAAGATTGAGGATTTATGCTAATTCGGTCAATATTCCATTTCTTTAGCACTTGCAATTTTTCCTCTGTAATCGTATCCGGTCTACCTGCTTCAACAGTAATTTCTCGAATGCTTTCTACATGAGGGAAAGATTCGTACATGCGTTCATATAGCATATCCATTTCTTCCGCAGTTATCGATGTTGGAGTACCTCCACCATAATAAACCGTTGTTATGTTAATTTCATTTTCCTTTAACCATTTTCCAATTGCCTCTATTTCATAATGCAGCCCACCCAAAAATGAATCAACTGATCCTTGACGGCCGCCTATGGCATATGCTGGAAACGTACAATACGCGCATTTTGTTGGACAAAATGGAATCCCAATATAAATGCTCACTTCATTTTTTAATTCATATAGATCCGGAACAACCTTTAATTGTCGATCAACAATTCGCTGCATTAACTCTATTTTTTCATCCGTAATCAAATAATCTTCTTTTAAAGTTTGATAGACCTTTTCAATTGGTTCCCCTTCTTTAATTTTTTGATGAAGAAGTTTCGTTGGACGAACTCCCGTTAAAATCCCCCATTTTTGTTGTATTCCTGTATAATCTTGTAATAGCGTTAAAAATACACGAAGAACAGCATTTTTCACAATTTTAAAATGAGCTTTTATATTTAAGTCCAATGGAAAATCTATTTCTTTTTCAAATGATGAACTAATAACCTTTTCATGATATTTTAATGTTCCAGTAACTTGTAGCCTTTTATTGATTTCCCATTCAATGAAAATTTCAATATCATCATTGTTATGAAAATTTTTTTCTTGATTGAAGAAAACTTCTATATCTTCATAAAAAAGATTAGCAATTAACTGTACCGGTCGAAAAAAGCGTTCATCCTGAAGCCCATGAATATATATCATCTTTCATTCACCTTCCATGATTAAAACTTCCTTTAGTTTACTGAATCCCTTATTTCTGGTCAATATATACAAATAGAATTACCCCTTCCTTTATTAGGAAGGGGCGAAAACAGTAAAATTATTATTTTATGACGTTCATTCTTCTTAAAAATTCTAAAGGCTGCTGTTTACGGAAATGTTCGATCACCATATAAGAAACACCGTGCTGTTGATTGGATCGTGTGACCCAGTCAGCTGCTTCTTTTACCGCTTTTGGAGAATTTCCCATTGCCACTCCAAGACCAACCGCTTCAATTAATTCAATATCCTCTAATTCAGAGCCAATATACACCATTTCTTTCGTTGATATTCCTAATTTTCTTCCTAAATATAATAAACCGGTTAATTTTGATACACCTTTTGGTACAATAGCCAACTTATTTTCAAATTGATAAACATCAATTTCATAAAACATATTTTGTATCGCAATTTTTGCATCTTTTGCATCTTCTTCTCTTTCGAATAATACATCGATGTGAGGAGGTTGAATACGTTCATCCGCACAAACTGTACTTAAATCATCGACATATCGATGGTTATAAAAAATCGGATCACTAGCGTAAAAAATTGTTTTTGCTGTCAGTCCTTCTTTTCCAGTTGGATTATTGCTAACGGAATATTTTTCATGGACAAGACGTATATGAGCTGGAAACTTTTCTAAAAAGACGACAAGATCGTAAACTGTTTCATAATGGATTCTTTTTTCAAACAATGGTTCTTTATCTGGGGACGAAGCGATATATGCACCATGATGAGTTACAATCCAAGAAGGAAGCTTTAACGTTTTTGCCACTTTATGCGCCATCACATAATTTCTCGAAGTTACTAGTGTAACAAAAACTCCTTTATCCATTACATATTGAATCGCTTCTTTAACAGATCGATGAATTTTCCCATTATTTTGTGTTACCGTTCCGTCTACATTTAATGCCAACAAACGATAAATCATAATAAAGCCTCCCTGTCGATCTAGTTGTTCATTATATAAAAAATTTATGACAGGATTATGAATAATAGAACGCAAAAGAATAGATATGACTTTTATATTTTCTTATTTAAAATAAAAATCTTCCATTATTGAGAGAGAACATTAAATTAAATACAAATTGTTACTATCTATTAATTTTTAAAATACATACAATAAAAAAAGCCCTTGATTTCCAAGAGCTATCTTTCAGGTCCAAAACCGTATAGTTCTTCTAACGGTTTCATTATAATTTTATTTAATTCATTAATAAATAAACTCATCTTTTGTTCAGCTTCCATTAATCTTGATATTTTATCATTTTGTTGAACAAGTTGAACCAATTTTTGAGCATATTGAATTTCATCATCTGAAATTGGTTGCCCAGACATTTGTTTTTGTTGAAGATTTAATTGTATATCTCGAAAGTTTTCAAACATTTTTTTAGAAGTTTCATCGTTATACAACTCTTGATAGATCGCTTGTAACTCCTCAAATTGTTCACTTTCTCTTACAGCTTTTTCTAGTTCGTGTGCCACTTCATACGGCCGATTTGACAAGGATATCCCTCCTACAATAGATTAACTTCAACTATAACAAACTATGAGAAAAAATGCGAGTATGTGCCTAATTGAAATTATGGCAATAAGGAAACAATCAAACCTTGAATCAAACCAATAATCCCTCCAATGAAGGCACCTAAAAAGGTAATCATTTTTAACTCTTTTTTTGTAATCGATAAAACGATTTCTTCTAAACGCTCAACAGGAAAACTTTCTACTTGCTGTTTTACCATTTCAGCAATTTGAAGCTTGTCCATAATTCCTTCGATTCGATTGATTAAAAATTCTCTCCCAAATGCTATACCTTTCGCGATTAATTTATTTATTATAAATTGATTTCTCTCGATCCATTGAGAAATATTGAATTGTAGAATATTCTCCTGCTTTACAAACATCCGAACAACTTCAGTTACCCCTGATTCCATACGATCATTTCCAATTTTTTCGACAAGCGTTTCCACTTTCATTTGTAAAAGGTTGCTCCACTCATTGCTTAAAAGGTTTTCTAACCAATCTTTAGTATTTTGATGTTTTAATACCCTTATCATTTCTGGTTGAATCTTTTCAGCAATATTGGATTGTCCTAAAAACATTTGAATCATATTCCAAAACATCCCTTTATTTTGAAAAAAAGTAGACACCCATTTTTCAAGCATTTCTGCTCCTTCATTTGAGGAAAAAAATTTTTCTCCTTTAAGTAAAATCCAATTTGTAACTTCTGGAATGGTTAGTTCTATAGACTGTTGAATAGATGATGGAAGGATCTCCTTTAAAGGGATGTGACTATTTTTTTTCAAGTAGTTTCGAAAAGACTTATTAATCCATCGATCAACATGTTTTTCAACATTCCATTGATGAATGTCGGCACCAAAAGTATGAGCAATTTCTATTACAGTAAAATCGCGTTTTATCATTTTCATTAATTGTGCATCGAGAAATAATTTCATTTCATGCTCGATCTTTTCTGTTTTCAATTTATTTCGTAAAGTATCAGGAGTAACTAAATGATTAACAACTAACATTCCTAACTGTTTCGCTAATTCATCTCTTCGTTTCGGTATTAGCCCTGGTGTAAAAGGGATTTTCCATTTTCCTAAATATTTTGCATTGTACGGACGAAATAACATCTTAATGGCTAATAAATTCGTAATTCCTCCGATAATGGCACCAATTATGATCATACCTAATATTGTCAAAATTGTCGCAAGCACCAAAATTCACTTCCTTTTTATAGGCACCTTTCTTACGTACGTTCCATACTATATATAAACAATCGCCCAACTTTCAATTGTAGTCCATACAAAAAGGTTGGGCAAATGGGGAATGACCATGCATTTAATGAAAGTTAATTTTCAACCTACAAATGAATCGCTACAAACTCTCTCTACCATTTTTTTATGTGAGAATGAATGGAAAAAATTAAATGTACTTAACAAGACAGCGAAAATTATTTGGGGAAAAAATGAGCTCCAAGTTAATATACAGCTTTCTGAACGTAATAATTGCACAAATATGTTAAGCTCAGACATATTAACATCGCTACACATTCCTTCGATGGACGTCATTCATACCTATTATTGTAAAGAGTTGAATCGATTTATTATTGGTCCAATTATAGGATTAATGACTGAGCTCAAAGAAGATCGTGAAGGAAATATAATACTTTCTCTAAGTAATTTTGCAAAAGAATTAAGCAATTACTGTAAAAGATTAGGGCTATTTTTCTTTTTATATTCCCCTGATCATTTATTTGCAGACATCCCTAAAGGTTATTTTTATTATGAAGATCATTGGATAAAAATGGATACACCATATCCAAATGTTATTTATAATCGCCTCCATAGCAAGAAGAAAGAAAATCATCCAACAACCCTACAATTGAAAAGTCAATGGAGGAATGAACAATTACCATTCTTTAACGAAAATTTTTTATCTAAATTAGATATGTATTCTTTATTAGCAGATAATCCCATTTTACAACCTTATTTACCAGAGGGAAAACCTTTGACAACAGAATCTATTCATCAATTTTTACTTCTCTATCCAAGCATTTACTTGAAACCGATCTATGGAAGTCAAGGAAAAGGAATCATAAAAGTAACCTCATTTGATCATTATCTATTATTTCAATCATCTGATGGTAAAAGTATAACTTTTCAAACAATAGAAGAATTAATCCAATATTTAAATGATAATATTCAATTTTCTAGTTATATGATCCAAGAAGGTTTAGACCTTGTTTGTATAAATCATCATCCCGTTGATTTTCGATATTTATGTCATAAATTAAATCAGCACAATTGGGTAGTAACATTTTCTACCGCGAGAATTTCAAAAGGCGACTCCATTGTATCGAACATTGCCCAAGGTGGCGAGCTTGCACCTGTAAAAAATATTTTGAGTCGAATATTTCCAGACAAATCTGAAATGATTATGCAAATGATGAACGAATTGGCGATCTCTATTTGCCAAACTATTAGCAGTAAAAACCTCCATTATGCGGAAATCGGTATTGATCTTGGTGTAGATCATAATGGGAAAGTGAAAGTTATCGAGATCAATTCAAAACCATCCAAAACAATCGGAAATACTGACACAACGATTCGGCCAAGTGCCAAGGCGATTATTAACTACTGTTATTATTGCGGTTCTTTGCGATTAGAGGAGTGTTGTCCATGCCATCATTCGGTATCATCCAATTAAATGAAGTTGCAGAATACGAATATTTAACCGAATTAGCAAAACAAGCTCATGAATTTGGATTTGAATGTTATCGATTTACTCCAAAGAACATTGATCCAATTTCCCAAATTGTTACAGGGTATAAATTTATTCATTCAGAAAAGGAATGGGTACAAGTACAATTCGACATTCCTACCATCCTTTATGACAGATGTTTTTATTCTAATGACAAAGAAGCAAAAGAATACTCACCAATCATTCATTGGCTAAAATCTCGAAAAGATCTAATTTTTTTATCACATGGCTTCCCAAATAAATGGGATGTTTATCAATGTTTAAAACTATCTCCCTCATTATCTCCTTATTTACCTGAAACTAAAAAGGTTTTGTCATTTGACGATATACGCCCGTATTTTCTCAATAATGAATCATTTCTCATGAAGCCTCTATTTAGTTCACAAGGGAGAGGAATTTATGTGATTGAGCCTTCTAAAGATAGTGTATCCATTAAAACTGTTAAGCAAGGCAACCTTATTCATAAAATACTGTCTTTCCATCAAGCAAAAAAATGGATCATTCAATTGATCAAAAAGTATTCCTACTTAATACAGCCATATTTATCTTTAAACAATCACGATTCACGTCCCTTTGATATTCGAGTATTTCTTCAAAAAGATGAAAACGGAAATTGGATAGAAAGAGGGAAATGTGTTCGAATTGGTCCAATAGGTAGTTTCTTGTCCAATATCAGTGCGGGTGGAGAAATAAATAGTTTTGAAGATGGTTTAAGTAAAATACGCCAAGAATATCGGAGATTTATTGAACAAGAAATCAATGAAATAGTTCGTTCCATTCCAACAATAGTGGAAGAAAAATATAAGCAATTATTTGAACTTGGTATTGATATTGGAATTGATGAGAAAGGTGCCATTTGGCTATTAGAAGTAAACTCTAAGCCTGGTCGCAAATCTATTTTAAAAACAGCACCTGATTTGAAAAATACATTATTTCAAGCACCTTTCCTTTACGCGAAATATTTGCTGAATAATAAAATTGTGGAAAAAGTGAGGGAATAACATTGAATAAAATCTATAAAATTGAATGGGAAGCTGATGAACAGGTACACGTCTTTCTTCCAAAAGAACTTTCAAATGAAACGGTTGATCAAGTAACATTTGGTTCCACTTGTTTACAAGCGAATATTCACAGTCGAAATGACAATAAAAAAATAATAACTTTAAGTAAATCTTTAGCACAAAACTTAATGCTTCCTACGAATTACAATAATATTCGACTACATGCGTTTGTAAAAGATCATACATTATTTCTAGGGCCAATTTTAGGAGTATTTACTGCAGGGTTTACATCAATCCCGGTTCATCCTATTGGAGCAAGAACAAAATTTTTTGCAGATGTATGTAAAATCGCATGGAAAGAAGGGATTTTCCCTATTATTTTCGGTTTGCAGCACATTCAATGGACAAATGGAAGCATCCACGGATTTACTTTTCATGAAGGAAGATGGGAGAAAATTGAAGTACCGTTTCCAAATGTTATTTATGATCGTTTACCTAACCGAAAAGTTGAAAACCTTGAACAAATTCAAAATATGAAAAAACGTTTAGAGCAAGAATATCTTATCCCATGGTATAACCCTGGTTTCTTCGATAAACTTCATATTTACAACAAACTAAAAATTTCAGAGCGTACATCCATTTTCTTACCAAAAACGGTACCTTTTGAATCCGTGAAACATTTGCAAAATATGTTAGATGAATTTTCATCAGTTTATATTAAATCCAAAAGCGGCAGTTTAGGAAAAGGCATATATCAAGTAATCAAAAATAAAAGTAACGAATATTATTGCCGATTTAGAGATGAAGATGAGAAAAATCGACTCATTAAATTCACTTCCCTTTATTCGTTTGTTCAACATAAGTTTCCGAAAAATAAACATAAAAACTATATTATTCAACAGGCCATTCCTTTATTAAAATCGAATGGGAAGAAAGCAGATTTCCGTGTCCACACAAATAAAGGCATTGATGGCAAGTGGTATGTTACAGCCATCGGAGGAAAAATCGTAAGAGAAACAACAGCAACAACTCATATTGCTTCCGGAGGAATGGTTCAAACTTTAGAAGAAATGTTTCCAAATAATGAAATTCGTTTAGATACGAAAAAGAAATTAGTTCAAGCTGCATTAACATTAAGTCAAGAACTTGATGAACAAATTCAAGGAAACATTGCTGAAATTGGCTTTGATTTAGGAATCGACGAAAAAGGAAAAGTTTGGATGTTTGAAGCAAACTCTAAACCGGGACGTTCCATTTTTTCACATCCAGATTTAAAGAAAATCGAAAATATTCCATTAAAAATGGCGATTGTATATTCCACAAAATTAATGAAAGAATCAATTGAAAAAATTGGTGAACCTTCCAATGTATCTCTATTACAGTAAAAAAGAAAAATTATGGTTTCATTCAATTCCAAATGAGTCTTTATTAATTGGCGGAATGAACGTCCCTATTTCTTTTTATCATTTTGATGAACATTGTATAGAGTTTCCTGCTCATATTAACGAAAAAAAAGCTGGCCCTTTCATTGGTATTATGATCTCGAAAACAAAAAAAGGAAAATGGATTGGAAATATAACGATTATTCAATATCTTGTTAAAGAATTGCTAAAAAAAGGTGGAATCCCCTTTCTATTTTCTCCAGAACAATTAACAGAAAACAGCATATCCGAAGGTCTACTCTTTCATCCAAATACGAAAGAATGGTTGAAGGTACACTTACCAATTCCAGATGCAGTTTATAACCGAATTCCAAACAGAGAATATGAAAATACAAAAGAATGTTTAAATACCATTCACTTTTTTCAAAAACATCATATCCCTTTCTTTAATCCTCATTTTCTTGACAAATACGAATGCTATAAACTTTTAGTGGAAAATGAGAAATTAAAAAAATATTTGCCTCCAACGATAATGATCGATGATCAGGAAAAATTAAAACAGTTTTTACAACTAAATAAAGAAATTTACGTAAAACTTGCTAATAGTTCAAGAGGCAAAGGAGTTCATTATTTAAAAATTCGTGATGATCAATCTATATTATTTAAAAGCCCAAAAAAGATAAAATATTATCCAACCTTTCATCATTACTGGAATTCATTCAATGGAAAATTTATTAAAAAACGTTATATTGCTCAAAAAGCAATCTCTCCTAAAAAAATACAAGGAAAGCGTTATGACTTTAGAGTTCTTGCCCACAATAAAGAAAATGGATTTAAAATCACTGGAATTGGAGTTCGCCGTTCGAATGTACAGAACATTACTACACATATACCGCTTGGCGGAAAACTTCTTCCATTTGAATACTTTAAAACAACAGAGATATTAAATGAAATTGAACAAATATTAAACGAAATTTCCTTACAATTTTCAAATCATCAAAAATTTTTTGGCGAAATTTCTTTAGATATAGGAGAAAGTGAGTCTAACCAATTGTTTTTATATGAAATTAATTCCAAGCCAATGACATTTGATGAACCAATGATCGAACAGAAAAGAATGGAAAAATTAGCAGAAATACTCTTTCATTTATCCGGCTTTCACTAAAAAATTCCCCGAATTTTTCCATTATGGTATTGTAAAAGAGGGGGGACTTTTTATGTTACAACACTTTCAAATACAACCATTATATAACAATGACCAAATTCCGGGATGGATGATAACTTTTTTCTATAAAAGAGAAAAATTTAAAGCATATTACCTACAAAACGGACAAATTGAATGGATTCAAGGAATACCTCTGAAAGACGAGGAAAAACAGATAAAAGAAATGATTCACGAGTTAATGTTATTCCATGTTTATGATCGATAATAAAAGGGAAATCATTCCTCCTTTACATGTTCTTTATGAAAATGAACAAACTATGAATGGGAGGGATGACAATGAATAAAAACGATAAAAAACGAGAATTTTATGATGACCTCGATCATCAAGGGAGAGAAAAAGTAAGTCTTGATGTTGACAGATATATTAATGAAGGTCTTGCTGGGGGAACTGTATACAGATATGGAGATTTGACTAATATTGAACAAGCTAGAAATTTGGATGAAGAAGAAAAACCTCAATCATTTGATCATTAAGTTTAGCCTGAGAATATTCTCAGGCTATTCTTTTATCATAATCACTTCGCTGTGATTGCAATTTGGACAAATAAATACATGAGGACACTCACCGATTTTTTCATCAGTAGGAAAACCATCTTCAAGTTTTAAATGATCAATTTCCATGTAGGCACTATAATCATCAAAAAAATCGCTGTATCTGCCTGAATCTATCATAGTTGCCATACAAGAAGTACATATGTAGGAATAGGAATAAAATCCGTTGCATAACGGACATTCACCCATCATTATTCCCTCCAAATCATAACCATTTTTTTTAGTTTTCACATAGATTTCTATTCCTACACATATTACAAAAATTGGATATAAACGTAAAAATTAGAAGAAAAAATTTGAATAGAAACAAAGAATAGAAAACAAAATAGTAGTAACCAATAAGGACATTAGATTTCATGGTTTACTACTATCAGTAATCTTAAACATTAAATTTTGGATAAAATTCATTTATTGTGACACAATGAATAATAAACGATGGGTTAAGCCAGTTAAGTGGCGCAAATGATTTGATTCATTTGCTGCTGGTGCAACTCCAGCTAACCCAACCAAAAAACTTATGAGGAGATGATTCAGCATGGCTAACAACAGAAGCAATTCCTCAAACCAATTGCTTGTTGCTGGTGCACAACAAGCATTAGAGCAAATGAAACTTGAGATTGCACAAGAATTTGGAGTAAACTTAGGTCCTGAAACAACTTCTCGTGCAAACGGATCTGTTGGAGGAGAAATTACAAAACGATTAGTACAAATGGCACAACAACAACTATCTGGTGGCGGTCAGTTTTAAACATACAACTGAATAATATGGCTAACCCCTGCATGATGCAGGGGTTTTCAATTGGATTATACCGCTTGTTCAACAGAAAGTTTACCTTGTTGCAATTGATACATCTGATAATACTTTCCTTTTTTCTTTATAAGTTGTTCATGTGTTCCGCTTTCTACAATTTCTCCTTGATCTAACACGATAATCTGATCTGCATGAATAATCGTAGATAAACGATGGGCAATGACAAATGTTGTTCTTCCTTTTTTCAAAACATCCAATGCTTGTTGGATAATGGACTCTGTTTCAGTATCAATGTTTGAAGTTGCTTCATCTAAAATAAGAATTGCTGGATTATAGGCTAATGCACGTGCAAAAGAGATTAATTGCCGTTGCCCCGCAGATAATGTGCTCCCTTTTTCAATAACTGGTTCATCAATTCCGTTAGGCAAATGTTTCAATACTGAATCCGCACCAACGGCTTTCAAAGCTTGTTTGATATCTTCCTTATTAATATTAGGGTTTTCTAAACTTACATTGGAAGCAATAGTGCCCGTAAATAAAAATGGATCTTGCAGCACAATTCCCATATGTCTCCTTAAAGCTTGATGCGGAATATCTTTTATATCTTTGCCATCAATCAAAATGCGTCCTTGGTTTGGATCATAAAATCTAAATAGCAAATTCATAATCGAACTTTTCCCCGATCCGGTATGACCGACAAAAGCAACAGTTTCCCCTTGTTTAGCCTCAAATGAAATATTTTTCAATACCCATTCGTCATCTTTATAACCAAAAGAAACATTTTCAAATTTGACATTCCCTTTAAATCTTGGAATTTCTGCGTCACTCACATCGGTTCCTTTTTCATTTAATAATTTAAAGACTCGTTCACCTGCAACTAATGCCTGTTCTAGATGGGCAAATTGATTAACAATTCCACTAACTGGTTGGAATAAACGATTAACATAGTCAATAAATGCATATAGGATTCCTATAGAAATCATAGAATTCGGATCTAGTGATATACCGCCAAAATACCAGATAAAAGCAACAAAAATGATATTTCTTAATACGTTCACTAAATTATGAGAAGTCAAGGCATTTAAATTTAACATTTTATTTTGAAACTTAAAATGTGTATAATTTAAGTTTTCAAATTCCTCCATGATCTCTTTTTCCCGATTAAATGCTTGAATGATAGACATCCCTTGAATCGATTCATTGACTTTTCCGTTTATTTCACTATTCTTTGAACGGATGACACGATTATATTCTGATGCAAACTTCCGGTAAATAATCATCCAAGCATAAAGGGCTGGAAGTAATAGTAAACAAAGAAGCGCCATCTTTACATTTAATATAAACAATGCTACATAGATACCTGTGATATAAATACCGCTGGAGAAAAATGTTGATAATACGGTTACATATAAATCACGAATTGCCTCTGTATCGTTGGTAATTCGAGCTACAACTTTCCCGGCAGGTAAATTATCAAAAAACTTTATTGGTAGTTTTTGTATATGATTGAATACATCAGTTCTCATTTTTTGTATGATGCGATTTGCTGATTTTTGCAATAAATAACGTTCAGCATAAGTAAAAATCGATGCTACAATTAATAGTAATAAATAGGCGACTAACAAGTAAAACATATAAGGAAATTCTGGGCGATAAAATTGGAAAACTTCTTTCGTACTTAACTTAATTGCATTATATTGAGCAGTACGTTCTCCCTGTTTTATTGTTAAAATTCCATTATTATATAATCGATCCCCATCAAATTCGATATCACTGTCAATAAAGACAAAGTCTCTTTGAACTTGTAGGATTCTCACAGTTTTCCCTACTCTTTCACCTTCATTGATATACTCTAACCTTTTATAATGCTTTCCATTAAACGGAACTGAATCCTTCACCTCATCTGTTTCAACCCACTTAGACTCAATGCCAGATATATGATTATCAATTAACGACTTTGCAAGAAACGGACCCGCTAACTCAGCAGCAACTGCAATGGTTAACATACATAAAGCGCCAATAATCATTCCTTTAAAATGTAGTGCATATTGAAATAAACGTTTCCCTACACTCATCTATTTCACCCCTTCCATCGATGCGTCATTTAATTCAAACTGCTCTTTATACCATCCATTTCGTTTCATTAACATTTCATGCGTTCCTTCTTCTACAATTTCTCCGTCATTTAAAACGATGATCCAATGAGCATTCTGGACAGCAGACATTCGGTGTGTAGAAATAATTGTNATTTTCCCTTTTCGTTCTTTTCGAATATTTTCGATAATTCTTTGTTCTGTTTTTGCATCTACCGCTGATAATGAATCGTCTAAAATTAGAAGTTCAGGATTTTTAATGATTGCACGCGCAATGGAAATGCGTTGTTTTTGTCCCCCTGATAAGGCTACACCTTTTTCACCAACTAGCGTATCAAGTCCTTCCGGTAACATTTTTAAATCTTGGTCAAAAGCTGCAATTTCTATAGCTTTCATTAATTCTTCTTCAGTCGCATTTGGATTTCCAAATAAAATATTTTCTTTAATCGATTTTGAGAATAAAATATGTTCTTGTGGCACATATCCTATTCTTTCTCGAATATCTATTTTGCTAATTTGGTTTATAGGAATTCCTGAAAGATAAATTTCTCCACTTTTTATCGGATATTCTCTTAGCAATTGCTTAATTAAAGTTGTTTTTCCACTGCCGGTTCTTCCAACAATACCTAGTGTCTCCCCTTCTTTTAATTCAAGATATATTCTTTTTAAGTTTTCAACATTTGAAGAAGGATATTGAAAGGTGACGTTATCAAACTTAATCGATTGAATGGTATTTAATGTTTTTGGATGATCCATGTCTGGCGTTTGTTCTTTTTCATCCAAAGTTTGCTGGACTCGGTCTAATGATGCATTTCCTTTTTGTAAAACGTTCATCAATTCTCCAATCGCAAACATCGGCCAAATAAGCATACCTAAATATACATTAAATGCGACAAGATCACCGAGAGTAATCTCTTGATTGAATACTAAATACGATCCATAACCGAGACTGATTACATAACACATTCCGACTAAAATATTGATCGTCGGCTCAAATAACGAATCGATTTTTGCCACTTCCACATTCTTTTTGTACACATCTTCTGTCATATTGAAAAAACGTTTTTCATCCGCTCTCTCTTGAGCGTATGCGCGAATCACTCGTATACCAGATATCGATTCCAACACTCGATCATTCAATTCTCCAAATGATTTTTGTGCATTTGTAAAGCGATTGTGAAGTTTATCTCCGTAAATTTTTAACAATAAAGCCATGATCGGTAATGGAATGATTGCCATTAGAGTAAGTTTAAAACTAATAAACACGCACATCATAAATAAGATTGTTAGCATAAAAAAGATCGAATCCACTAAAGTTAAAATTCCAAAACCTGCTGTTATGGAAATCGCTTTTAAATCATTTGTTGCCCGGGCCATTAAATCTCCCGTTTTATTTTTTTCAAAAAAAACTGGTGTCATCTTTAAAAAATGATTCATTAGCCTAGAACGGAGTTTTCTTTCAACTAAATATGCACTCCCAAATAATTGATGCATCCAGATATAGGTAATTCCATATGAAATTACTGTAATAACAAAAAACGTAACTATATACTTAATGATGTCCGATAAAGACATACTCCCTATATGAATTTGGTCTATTGCCATCCCTACAAGTCTTGGCGGAATTACGTCAAAGATCCCAGCTAAAATTAATAATGGGATAGCAATCGCATACCTTTTCCATTCTTCTTTAAAAAACCATCCCAATTTTACAAATACAGAAAACATAGATTATCATTCCCTTCGTCTTTCTCCGATGCTCCTCAAAATTCCCCTTTGTGTCCTATTGATTTTTTTCCAACTAAAAAAGTAAAAGACATACTGCACTTAGGCAATATGTCTTAAAATGGAAAAATAAATAATAAAGACATAAAAAAGCCCGAGCAGCATTACGCAACCCGGGTCATGTAATAATCAATCAATAGTGACACTTCGGGTTACGTGAAAATTCCGTATTTAGTTGATTGAATTTTTTACTCATTAAAATCATTACGTAACCCTCCTTTGATAAATTTTTCTTGCATTTATAAATATTACTATTGTTCTTAAGAAAAATCAATATTTTATTTATTTTCAAACATTATTCTACATAAACTGCCGTGCCATATGCAATAATTTCTGATGCCCCACTCATGACAGTAGAAGATTCTAATCTCATCCCTATAATGGCATTGGCTCCTTTTTGTTTTGCATCTTCTACCATTCGACCGATTGCTTTTTGTCTCGCTTCATTCATCATTTCCGTGTAATCTGTAATTTCTCCTCCGACGATGGTCTTCAACCCTGCCATAATGTCTCTTCCGATATGTTTAGATTGAACGGTACTTCCTCTAACAAATCCTTTTAATTCTTTAATTTCTTTACCTGGTACAAATTCAGTAGTTACGATAATCATTTCGATCATCCTCCTCTTTTTCTTTTATTCTTTCTAAAATCAAGCATATTAATAATCCTAATAAGAAAATACCATGTATGATTAAAAATACAATGGTTATTTTCCAACTAATGACAGAATACCAACTTAATAAAAGTGAAAATAGAAACAAAAAATGACTAAATTTGAATAATAATAAAAATACTTGTTTTAATAAAGACATATTCCAGTTTCGATATACTTTACGAATTAATAAAAAATAAACAATCAGTGGAATAGGGGCTTGAATTAAACCGACAATTCCCCAAAACCAATACAAATGTCCATGTTTTCTTGCGTGTAAAAATAAATACGTGCTTTGACTTAAAAGAATCAATCCTACAATCGATAATACTAGCCATTCCGTCATCTTTTATTCACCTGCTTTTTCTGCTGAACCTTCATGCAATAAAAAATGATGACGAGAATGGTTAATGTTTGTAATATATAAAAGAAAACAGGAGCTTTTATAAAAATGAACAACGTTATGAAAAGGATCAACAAAGCCATTAAGAGAAACTTAAAGAATTCATTTCGTAACGATTGTTTCATAATATGCTGTTGTTTTTCGGCCCACTGTTCCAACCAATGTGTGTCAGGAGTTTTTACCTCTATTTTCTCTTCTAGTAGGTTTAAACTTTCTTGAATCTGTTGAATAATTCTTATTTCTTGATTATCTTGGTTTTTTTGAGTCATTTCCTTCTAACTCCTTCCGCACCAGATCAAGGCCATAATGAATTCGAGATTTAATAGTACCTACTTTCATATGGAACATTTTACTGATCTCATCATACGAATATCCATAATAATGCTTTAAAACGATAAGAACCCTGACTGTTTCCGGTAACTTATTTAATGCAGTCAATGCGTCGTTCCATTCAACGTTTTGTTGTTCCAATTGCCATTTTATTTTACGAAATACATGTTCATTTGTAATCCATTGTTTTTCTCTCTTTTTTTTACGTTTTATATCAATATATAAATTGGTTGCAATAGTAATCAGCCATGATGAAAATTTTGATTTCTCATTATATAAATGAATTTTCTCAATACATTTTGCCATTGTTTCTTGTGCTAATTCTTCGGCAATATCCGGATTCATGGTTATTTTAATTAAATACTTTACTAAAAATGAGTAATGCTCTTGAAAAAGAACTGCAAAGGCGTGTGAATCTCCTTTTTTCGCCAATTGTATCCATTCTTTATCCCCCATCTCTTTCCTCTCTTTCTATCTGCACAGAAACTATGGCTACTAATATTACGTTCAAAATAAAAAAAAGTTCAAAAAAATTTTTAAAAAAAGAAAAAAAATCTCCAGTTAGAGGAGAATTGGAAGAAACGAAAAATAAACAAGGAGTAATTTTTCATTATTAGGAGTTTTGAAGCAATCGAGGCAACATTGAAAATAAAATAGATTATTATAATGCTATATGCTTTTTCCAAATATGTTGTAAATAAGATACTAGGCTCACGCTCAAGTACGCCAAAATGATATATAAAAAAGTAAAAACATTAGGAACAATAAAAACATGGATCCAATCTTGTAGTGATAAACCATAAAAAACTTCTGTACTGTTAATTCCAAAAATTCTTCCCTTACTCTGTATACCTTCAGTATAATAATAAATTCCTAAATTAGAAGCTGCATATATTATGGAAAATATGAGTGGATTGCTCCATTTTCTATCCCTAAATAAAACTTTTAAAATGGATGAAAGGATAACCGCACACGTTGGATAAATGACAAAAATAATCCGAACGGGTGTCATAATCTTACCTCCTCGTTCGTTTTTTACTATATTTTTTATTTTAATTCATCCTTCATCATTATTTCAATAAATGTAAATTTCCTGTATAGTTTTATACTAAAATAAAAATATGAACAAAATATTTGTTTATGCAATAAAAAAAGCCCCTAAATATAAGGGGCTCATTCACTCAAGTAATAACTTCAACTTGTCCGCTTTCTGTAATTACAACAGTATGATAACTATAAAACGGAGACATATCTGTAATATGTTCAGGCTGGTCATTCGATAACACATTCATATATTCATGATAAACTTCTGGATCCTTGATTAAATGATAATAATATAACTTTTGACCATCTAATTGATCAATATTTCTTAATACAAAACGTTCTTGAAAATGTTCGATAAACCACTCATGTGCCTCATTATATGAATGAAAAGTCGGCCTTTCATTTAATATTTTTTCAAAATCCATATGTTCCTCCTTAGCGAAAAGTTCTCTTTCACTAGTTTGAAGAAACATATTAATATTTATACCTAAATGAAAGTGAAAGGTATGACGAAAAAGAAACATTATCAAAAAGTGCTACTAGAGAAAAAACTCATCATTTCCATTATTGAAATGATGAGTTTTCCCTCTTTATAGAATGATCTATTATTTATCAATACTCATTTATAATATTGGTGATAACAATCGAGAAATCGACTCTTTAAACCTAATTTTTAATGGACGCTTTTTATATTCTTCGAGCGTTAATTCTTTACTCCATTTTAAATCTTCTTTAAAAATGCTAGAAAGTTTTTCGGCAATTTGTCTACTATAAATAAATGCATTAACTTCAAAGTTCAATTTAAAACTTCTTACATCAATATTTGCTGTTCCCACCGACGCTATTTCGTCGTCAACAACAATGGTTTTTGCATGTAAAAACCCATTATCATATATATAAACTTTTGCTCCAGCTTTTAATAGTTCACCTACATAGGAAAGAGTAGCCCAATAAACAAACATATGATCAGGTTTATTCGGAATCATTAAATGAACTTCCACACCCGATAATGCAGCAATTCTCAGTACATCTAATATACTTGCATCCGGAATAAAATAAGGGGTTTGAATATAGATAGATTTTTTTGCAGAACTAATCATTTTTATATACCCATTTTTTATTTGTTCCCACTCAGAATCCGGACCACTAGTAACGATTTGTAACGAAACATCACCATTTTCGACTGTATATGGAAAATACCTTTCTTCATAGTTAATATCATGACGAGTAGAGGCTTGGTTCCAGTCGAGAATAAATCTAGTTTGAATAGCCTTTACAGCCGTTCCCTTTATTCGCAAATGTGTGTCACGCCAATATCCAAATTTTTTGTCCTTTCCTAAATATTCATCTCCGATGTTAAATCCTCCAACATATCCGATCTTCCCATCGATAATAACTAGCTTCCTATGGTTCCGATAGTTTACTCGTAGGTTAATAAATGGAACTTTCGAAGGAAAGAAAACTTCTACCTCTCCACCAGCTTTTATAAGTGGACGAAATGCTTTCTTTTTAATCCTTCTAGATCCCATTTCATCGTACAAAACCCGTACTTTTACTCCTTCTTTTGCCTTCTTCGTTAATAATTCAATAAGCTTTACTCCTATTTGATCATCTCGAAAAATGTAATATTGGAGATGAATATGATCTTTTGCCTTCTCTACATCATGAAATAAAGATTCGAACTTTTCCTTCCCGTCATAAAAAATCTTTACATCATTATTTTGTGTTAAAATAGCCCCATTGTTGGCTAGTTGTAAATAAATCAAATCTTTATAAGCATTTGCATATTGATCTTTAAAAGGAAATGAATCACTTCGTAATTGTTGAATTTGCTCATTAATTAAATGTTCAATTCCAATTTTTTTTATATCTTCCCATTGGAATAGTTTTTCCCGTGTTAAATTTTGCCCAAAAATTAAATATAAAATAAAACCTAAAAATGGAATAAACGTTAGTACAAGTAACCAAGCCCAAGTTGCGCTTGCATCCTTTCTTTCTAAAAATAATATAATTCCTGCAAAGAAAAAGTTTAGTATAAATAAAATACTCAATAAAACCGTGAACATCAAAAAATCGCACCCATCTCTATATATAATGTTTGAATTACATTTATTGGGGTAAAGTATTTTTAGTTAAACCATCACTGTGTTTTACAACATACCCCAAAGGAAAAAATTTTTTACGAATAAATAGTATACACATGTCATATTCATGATAATACATGTAACTAATTTTTTGTCAAAAAAAGATGATTTTTTGAAGATACATACAATGACAAACTCCTCTTTTATTCTGCAAATTTTTGAAATCGATTGGAGGGAAAAAGATGCAAACTTCCTTTATTAAAAATCAACAATTTTTACAATCTATTCATTTTAAAAAACGAAGTAAAAAATTAAA
>JGI1652J44930_10000309_pt1 | contig 19504 bp, 17 predicted proteins | sample NewIslsDNAsample_FD_44930 | JGI IMG/M metagenome (IMG submission 44930)
GCAAATCTCGCTCAACCTATATTGTGCAAGTTCAGCATAAGGAGGGTAAAAAAAAAGAAAGATCACCAGGAACGAAATTTTGACTCAATTAAGTCGTATAAACCCAGGTATTTTTTGCTAAATCAATTACTAAATGCAAATATGTCTATATTTTATATAATAACTGAATAATAAAAGCGGCTTCAAGATAATTCGAAAAAGAAGCCACTCTCATTCTCGCTTTCATCTGATCGGAAGCTCTCCAACCGCTAGATAACTAAATCCCATCATAACGAGCAGAAAAATCGCGAGTCCAAAGTAGGCCACAGCATATTTCAAACGCACCATTGGCGTTACTTGATAATATTGATCACGATCAACGTTCTCAGGCGTATAGGTCACCACGAAATACATCTCTAACTGATCATGCATCCTTCGGGTTTGGACCAAGTCAACTTGATGAATCTCTCCTTTAAGGGAAGTAGCATCAATTGAAGCAATTTTCCCCACACCTGGATAGTAAAGATCAACGTATTCCTCTTGCGTATCAATGTTGCAATAATGACGAAATGCTAATGAACGTTGATGTTTTTCACCTGGGATAAAACTACCTGTATCGATAAAAAGTGAAGTCGGAACCAGTGCTCGCTGCGTAATCTGTTGGGGTCCCTGCTTATCCCGAGCTGATTGCGCCCATATCTCAAACAAGAATAAGCCAAAAATCAGCAATAGAACAAAACTTTTGGTGATAATGATCAAAACAACCGCCAATATTGCACCGAGCACCCAAATCCAGCGAGATATAGCAACAACAATCCGTCCTCCATCCAAAGGATGAATGGGAATTAAATTAAACAAATTGATAAAAAAACCGACTAAAGCAATCACATAAAATACTTCTACACCTGTGAGTACGCCGAGTCCATAGCTAACTAAAGCCCCAATGGTTCCCAAAAGCGGCCCCCCATACGCAATATATGCTTCTGTCACTGCATCCTGCGGCATCTTCTTCATCGTGATCAATGCTCCCAAAAAAGGGATAAAAGCCGGAGCAGTGACGGGGAGCTTCTTCCGTTTTGCGGCCCAAACATGCCCCATTTCATGGATCAAGATCATTGCAACAAGCCCAACTGCGAACCACCATGGATAAAGAATCGCATAAGCAAAAATAGAAACACCCATTGAGAGAAGAGTTCCACCAAACTTCCCCAATTTCAATAAGGGAAGCAGTGACTTGAATTTTGATAAAACACCAATAAGTAAAACACCAATCCAAGAGAATCGTCTCCAAAAACCACTTTCTTTTCGTTGATTTTTATCCAAAAAAAGCTCCCCCTCTTTCATCGTCGAGTTGACCAATCGTCGTGTTGAATTCTTCTAAACTTGGCCGCTTTTCTGCATCAAAAGAAAGTGAACGCATAACCAAATCATTTAATTCAGCTGGGCATCCCGGGACTGCATGTTCCAATGCAGGAATTTTCAATCCTTTGGCCATCGGAGACTTACCCGTCATCATTTGGTAGACAAGTGCACCTAAACTGTACACGTCAACTTGTCGATTGACCGCTGTGTTTTCCTGCACAAACACCATTCCACGCGGCAAATGTTGTGCAGGACCCCCATACAAAAAACGAAGTTTTTCATCTCGACTTACGATAATGTTCTGTGCATGAATGATGGCAAACTGATTCACTTCATATAGGGATAATAAGTGATCAATGATTTGCTTGGTCATTTTGAGAACCTTGGATAATGGTATGGGAAAATGCTTTTTTATATAGTGCACCAAAAGATAACCCTCTAAACGCTTATAAACTTGATACAAAATGGACTCTTCAATAAAAACATCCTCAAAAGGAACAAAAATATGCTCATCCCGCTTATACAGCGAATGAATCCATTCCCCCTCTGTTGAAAGACCCAATCGCCCAAGATCCAAGCCATGAATAAAACAAGTTTGTTTGTCTTTCTCTTTTTGTTGAACTTCTGTATAATATAGAACGCCGATGACAAATGGAAATGATTTGAGAATTTTGTATTTATTTTGAATCAACTCGTTTTGGGATTTCATCTCTTCCAGCCCCTTTGACCTTTCTATTTCTAAAGTAGCATACTATATATATTTATTTAATATTTATTTAGAAGGTGAATGCATTGTCTCTTACACAAATCGGACTTCATCCTACCACACAACAAGTACTGCAAAACCTGCTCAAAAATAAACGACTTGCACACGCTTACATATTTTATGGAAATGCTCAACACAAAAAAGCAGCAGCAATCGAATTTGCCAAGGCAGTCAACTGTCAGCAGCTGGAGCTTGACGCTTGCTCGCAATGTGCCACTTGCAAAATGATTGAGCACGGCAACCATCCTGATGTCATTTCCATTCAACCCCAGGGGAATAGCATCAAAATTGATACTCTACGTCAACTGCGAAAAAAATTATACTATCAAGCGCCTAGCGGATTCACTCGCTTTGTCATTATTGAAGAAGCTGAAAAAATGCGCGCAGAAGCAGCAAATAGTGTCCTTAAATTTCTAGAAGAACCCCCTTCGTCAATGGTTGTGATTCTGATCACGGATCAAGTTCAATCCATTTTGCCTACAATTCAATCACGCTGTCAAAAGATCCGTTTCTTTCCAAGTCCTCTGCAAGAGCGAATCCAACATTACCGACAACGCGGTTATCCCGAACATCTCGTATCCATTGCTGCTCAATTTGATCGCGATCTTGCCATGACAGCTGAGGAATTGGAACAGCTTCTTCATCAAACCATCCTTTTTGCTGATCAACTCCTATCCGACGCGATTGACGAAGCGCTTTTGACAATGGTTCACTGGTCACAAGCACAGCTATCAGCTTATACAGCCGAACTATTGGATGCGCTCCTTTTCTGGCTACGAGAAATCGCCTATTTCCAAGCAACTGGGAATGTTCAATACTTTACCCATTGGCGTGCTACTCTCGAAAAACAAGCTTCCAAGCAAACAAAATCGTTGATCCTCATGGCGATTGATAATGTGATGATTGCAAGACGTTTACTGAATAAAACACCGCTGAAACCACAAGAAATCATTGAACAAATGGTTTTAGCCATTCATCAGCGAACATTGAGTCATGACAATGGTTGGCAACTCATTTTCATCTAAATAAACAAATAAAGACAGAAGTGAACCCTCTGTCCTTATTCGATAAAGCTAGCGAAAAAATTGCGAATAAAGTTATAAATGATAACAATTGACATGACAAATGCAGTGATCCAGAAATAGATAAAAATGAGAACAATACTAATCAGCCAAGCCCCTAGACTGCCCAAACGCATCTTAAGTTGTTCATATAAATAGGCAAAATCTGTTTTGGGGATTTTATCATGATAAATATTCCGGTAAATCCGATATTTCGGAGTTAATGCCGATACAATATAAAGAAACGGCAACCCGATAAATAAGAGATTGAGACTACTCGGATTCACATATTGTGTAATGATTAAAAAGATCAAACTTAATACTGCCATCAGCCAGCTGCCTGTAAATTTTCGGCCTTTTCTGCTTTGAATTTCCCATTTTCGCTGCTGGAGTTGATTCCTTAATTCAGGATCTTGAAATTGAATATGAGATGCACGTTTGAGATAATGATTGGCCATGGAAAGATCTGATCTACTGATCGGATAAGATCCAGGGGAAAGAGAAGGATAATGATCGATGGTAACCCAATTACCAAAACCTGCATCCAAATACGCTCTTACCAATCCAGCTTTATATTCTTCGTTATCAGGCGCTGAATTGAGACATTGTTCAAGCAACGGCAACCCATCTCGATATTGTTGAATCTGGACCAAGAGCTTTCCCAATTTATATTTGTAATCAAGATTATTAGGATCCAATGAACTTGCTCTTTTGAACTGTTCCAATGCTCGTGGTAGGTTGCCCTGTTCCTCGAAAACATCCCCTAACTCATAAACATAGGCTGCGTTCTTTGGTTCCAAATCACAAGCTTTTACATATGGTGTGACAGCCTCTTGAATCAACCCCAATCTGCGACGACAACGACCGATCAAAGCCCAAATATCAGCTCGATTTTGCTCTCTCTCCACCAACTCTTCTGCGATTGATAATGCATCCTCTATCTTACCTGAAGAGAAGAGTTGATGAGCTTCTTGAGCCATTTCTACAACCGATTTCGTTGCTGAAACTTCTTCGATTTCCTCTTTTTCTTTTGTGGCTGTTACTTCTCTATTTTGAACATGATCCCCATAATAAGATGAAGGATAGGAAACCTTTTCCGATTCTAGCTCCTGCGCCGAACTCTCTGTATAAAGGCGAAGCTGTTCATCATACTCTTTTCTTTTGGCCTCATCTAATAAAATTTCTTCTGCCTCTTCCAACAAACGCACCATCCGCTCAGCCTCTTGGCGGCGCTCCATCTGCGGTGCATTGGTACGATGAGACCATAATCTCATAAGCTGATAGATTGTTTTTCGAATCTCTTCTTGCGAGGCAGATGGCGAAATATTACAGATTTCATAGTAGTTGATCATGGCTCTAACGTTCCCTCTATCAAATTTTAACTAATGGCCAATTTGCCAACACGAAGTTGCTTTTCTTTCACTTCCTCTTCTGTCAAATTGGAAGTACGTTCAATATCCAATTCACCAATTAATTCATTTTTAGTTGAATCAATAACCGACAGATGGATAATTCCATCACTATCATATTCAAAAACCACTTCCAAGGGGGCTCCTTTGGGATAAGGAGGTAAGTCAATCATTCCTTCACCAACAATTTTGACATAATCGAGATTTGTATCTTCTCCCTCTGTCACTTGAATATGCAGCTGATTTTGATAATCAATTGTGGTTGTATAATGTCCACTCACACGTGCAGGGATGGTTGTGTCTTTCTTCAGCACAATGGAATTGACTTCATTTCCAGATTCATCTAATGCAACAACACCAAGACTATGAGAATTGACATCCTTTACTTCAACCATGGGGAAAGTCTGACTGAGTTGTAGATCATCATGTTTGCCTTCTTTCATATACAGCAGCATACCCTGAATTGCTGCCCCCATCGCCACGACTTCATCGGGATTCACATCTGTCGACGGTTTAATCCCTGTAAGGCGTTCAATTGACTCCGGAATCGATTTCATGCGTGTTGATCCACCAACCAGTAAAACACGATCAATATCTTTCCACTCAAGTTTGGCATCTTCTAAAACAAATTGCATAATTTTTTCTGTTTGTCTGACAAGATGCCTTGTAATCTCTTCAAATTTTTCTCGTGTTAATTCAATGGAGGCGTTCACACCACCAGCTGAAAGAAAGACAGTAGTACGATCACGTGCCGATAACGTCTTTTTCGCAATTTCTGCTTTTTCCCTTAAATCCTGCTCAAGCATGGGATCATCTAATAGATCAACGCCTCCGCTTTTTTTGAATTCCTCATTCAAATAGTTCATGATGGCGTTATCCCAATCAAAACCACCCAGGTTTTTCGCACCACCCGTTGATAAGACGCGTAATCCTTTCGATGATAACCGCATGATGGTGACGTCAAAGGTTCCTCCACCTAAATCATACACCAAAATCGTTTGTTTGCGATCCAATTTATCCAATCCATATGCAAGAGCAGCCGCAGTCGGTTCGTTAATGATCCGCAACACATTGAGACCCGCTATTCTGCCAGCATCCTGTGTTGCTTTCCTTTGCGCATCATCAAAGTAAGCTGGAACCGTGATCACTGCATCTTTCACTTCTTCGCCTAGCAGTGCTTCCGCATCTTCCTTTAAGCGTCTTAAAATCATCGCCGAAATTTCCTCAGGTGTATACGCTTCTGCATTTTCTGTCCGAAATTTCCACGACTTATCGCCCATTTGCCTTTTAACAAATTGAATGACATTAAATGGATTTGCAATAGCAGAACGCTTCGCAATGCTTCCAACAATCGGATTCTCTCCATCGAACAAAACAACAGAAGGTGTAATACGCTCACCTTCACGGTTTGTTAAAATTTCAGGTTTTCCATATTGGTTAACAACCGCCACGGCAGAATACGTAGTGCCTAGATCTATACCTACGACTTTTCCCATTGCGATTCCTCCTATCTTCTCAACAATTCTTTTCAAAAAATTGAATATTTCCTCAATACAAGTTGCTGCAAAATGCTTATTGAAAATTCACCCAATCAATCCTATATAAAATTAAAATACGAAATGGAACCGATCTAGGAGATACAAAAGCGAGGATATTTTGGGTCATTTTGCAACAACCTAGCTGGTTATTTCCCAACGCTGATCAAATAGTAAAATTAGCGTTCAGAGAGCAAAAGACAAGGTAAAAACCCCTTGTCCATCTAGGAGGAAAAACATTGAATGATTTGATTGGTGCAGTGCTAAGATCTTCCGATTTATGTAAACTTTTATGTAAATTGGAATGCCCAAAACATGTTGTTTGATTATCCTGATCATCTATTCAAGATAAATATGCGCATCTTATATACCACTTTATACCAAAAAATTGTGTATATTTGCACTATCCTTTATATTTCCGAATGACAACTTCTTCCGGCCGCAATACCATATCATTAATCTTATAGCCATCACGTCGAATTCCAACAACCATATTATCTTCTTCAGGATTCATGGTTGGTTCACAATCAACGACCTTCTGATACTTTGGATCAAAGTATTTGGGAGTATGTTCAATCTGCTCCACACCACGTCGATATAAAATTTCTAAAACTTCATTCTTTAACGTTTCTAAGATACTCTCAATTTCAGGCGTAATCATCCCATTCTCTTCTAAATCATATTCAATCTGCTCCATACGATCAATCAGCAGAATCAAATCAATATATAAGGGACGTAAATCTTTTAACGTCTGCTCTTTCTTAAGTTCTTCCATTTCTTGATAGAGACGATCAAATGCCATCTCTTTTGTTTTATCATAACTTAATCTCCGCTCAAACAAATGGACAAGTGATGAAAAATTTGATTGTAAGTTCGATAAAAAGGAAAAAAGTTGCTGCTGTGTTCGATCAAGCGGCTTTAACGACTGATGAGGTTCCAACTCTCCCTTCCGAGGCTGTTGAGGTATGTTTCGCTTTCTTCCAGCAAGGCTCAAGCGGGTCTCAGTAGCTGGAACTTGAGATGTTTGCTTCATATTCTTAAATCTTTCTCTTCGAAAAACCATTAGCATACCTCCCTGCTAGCTCAGTACAACCGATGCGCATAAATCCATTCTATGCTAATATTATGTTCTTATTTGAATGACCACCGCAAAAATGTTAAAGCTACGGTCATTATAGTTTGTTTCTAATTTTTATACAAGTAGATCAACACGATTTGTTATAACCACTTTGGTTTTTGAGGCTTATCATTAACTCTATCAAGCAATTCCGTTTTTATCAATCCGAGCACATCAGCTAAACAATTTCGTTGAGGGGATTTCCAACTTATATCCCTATAACTAGTTAAAAAGGGTATTGATTCACTGTCTTGCCAACTTATTCGCGCTACCGCTTGCTTTCCTGAAATTCCTTCATCATATTTGCTTTGCCTAAATCGCTATTACTCGCAAATTCTGTACGGTTCCCACCATACTTGCAATCGAATCGTTCTTGCTAAGCATCCCTTCATTCTCTATTCCTAGGATAACACAGGATTATAAATAGTAAAGAGACTTTTATATATTTTTTACATATTATAACTTTATCTTTCCAGGTTTGACCACTCCCTTAGGGACATCAGGCGGTTCTGGAGTAGACCTCAAACAGGAGAAAAGAAGTCGCCTACACGATGAATTTCCCATATCATTCGAGATTGAAGCAAATTCTTCCTGTTCCCGAAACGTTACATTATAGAAAATATTGCCTATATCTTCGTGTAATGGTTGTAAATTTTTTACTACCCATTTTTTGAAAAACAAAACCCCTTGCTTCTCAACGCAAGGGGCAATTGTGTTATGCTTCGTCTGAGTCTCGCATATGTGGAAAGAGCAAAACATCACGAATGGATGGACAATCGGTAAGCAACATAACCAAACGATCAATCCCAACGCCAAGCCCACCAGTCGGAGGCATACCATACTCCATTGCCTCCAGAAAATCTTCATCCATTGGATGTGCTTCTTCATTTCCAGCTGCTTTCTCTTTCAATTGCTGCTCAAACCGTTTCCGTTGGTCAATGGGATCATTTAATTCAGTAAAAGCATTTGCTGTCTCACGGCCGACAATAAATAATTCAAAACGATCTGTAAACCGGGGATCTTGGGCATTCTTCTTTGCTAACGGCGAAATTTCAACGGGATGTCCATAAACAAAGGTGGGTTGAATTAACGATGCTTCTACTTTTTGCTCGAAAAATTCATTGACAATATGACCAAAGGTCATCTCAGGTTTCACTTCAACTCCATGCTCTTTGGCTAACTGATGCGCCTCTTCATCTGTTAAGTCTTGTGTGAAATCGACACCCACTTTCTCTTTAATCAAATCAGTCATTGAGCGCCGACTCCATTTTGGAGTTAAATCAATTTTCATTCCTTGATACATAATTTTGGTTGTCCCGTGAATCTCTTTCACGATATGAACAATCATTTCTTCAGTGAGATCCATAATATCATGGAAATCAGCATAAGCCTCATATAGCTCCATCATGGTAAACTCTGGATTATGCTTGGTTGAAATTCCTTCGTTTCGATAGACGCGTCCAATCTCATAAACCTTTTCCATTCCTCCAATGATTAAGCGTTTTAAATGCAACTCCAGTGCAATCCGCAGGTACAGATCCATATCCAATGCATTGTGATGGGTAATAAAAGGCCGAGCATGACCCCCACCGGGAATAGTTTGCAATGTAGGTGTCTCCACTTCCAAAAATCCCCGTTCATTCAAAAATGAGCGCATGGCCGCAATAATACGGCTCCGGGTGACAAAGGTTTCTTTAACCTCCGGATTCATGATCAAGTCAAGGTATCTTCGCCGATACCGTTGCTCAATATCCTTTAAACCATGATACTTCTCCGGCAGTGGTCTTAAGGATTTGCTTAAAAATACCATTTCTTTGACTTTAATTGTCAGTTCGCCGCGATTGGTTTTAAAGACAACACCGGACACGCCAAGAAAATCTCCCAAATCAACTTGCCGAAACAACTCATATTGTTCTTTGCCGACATCATTGAGTCTGACATAAATTTGAATCTTACCTGATCCATCTTGGAGATGAGCAAAGGATGCCTTTCCTTGAACGCGTTTGCGAATCAAACGCCCAGCAATGGACACATTTGCCGCTATTTCCTCTAATTCTGCTTTGTCCAAATGATCATATTCCGCTCGAAGCTCCTCGGCCAGATGTGTACGTTCATATTTTGTCCCAAACGGTTCAATGCCTTTTTCTTTGAACTGAGCGAGTTTCTCATAACGAACCTGAATTTGGTCATTTTGTTCTTTTTGCTTCAAGTGCTTCACTTCCTTATTTCATAGTCAACCTTAGACTGCCTCTTGACTTTGCATTTCCAATTGTTTGGCAAAGTCAAGAAGCAGTTGCGCCATACCTTCTCTTGTCTCCTGTTGATGTATCGCATTTTTGATTCTCGTAGCACCTTTTAGTCCTTTGATATACCATGCAGCATGCTTCCGCATTTCTCGTAAGGCAATTTGTTCACCTTTTATCTCAATTAAACGATCCATATGCAAGATCGCGATCTTCACCTTTTCCATTGGTGAAGGTTCTGGCAACAATTCACCTGTTGTTAAATAATGCACGGTTCGATAAATCACCCATGGGTTTCCTAGTGCAGCTCTACCAATCATCACGCCATCACAGCCGGTTAATGTTAGCATCCGTTTAGCATCTTCAGGTGTAAATACATCGCCATTGCCAATCACTGGAATCTTGACATTTTGCTTGACGTCACGAATAATGTCCCAATTTGCTTTGCCTCGATACATCTGTGCTCGGGTACGCCCATGTATTGTAACTGCCTTTCCACCAGCTGCTTCTACTGCTTGTGCATTTTCGACTGCCAAAATATGCTTCTCATCCCAGCCGATTCTCATTTTGACTGTCACCGGCTTCTGCACTGCTTTTACCACTTCCGAAACCATCTCATAAATCTTATCGGGATCAAGCAACCATTTCGCACCTGCATCACAACGAATAATTTTGGGTGCAGGGCAACCCATGTTGATATCAATAATATCGGCATTGGTGTATTGATCTACAATCTTCGCAGCTTCCACCAATGTTTCCTTGCTTCCACCAAAGATTTGTAAACTAAGCGGTTTTTCGCGCTCATCCACATACAGCATCTTTTTTGTTCGTTGATTGCCATGCAAGATCGCTTTATCGCTTACCATTTCTGCACAAACCAATCCCGCTCCAAATTCTTTTGCGATCAAGCGAAAAGCTGCATTGCAAACACCAGCCATCGGTGCTAAAACGACTTGATTCTCAATTGGAATTTCACCGATCTGAAGCATCTACAACCTCCTCCTTTCGCCAATTTTCTTTTGGAATCACTTTCCGTACAAGCGAAGTTGACCGTTTGATACATCGTTCTTTCCACTGTAAAACCGTTTGCTCTGTACCGGGAATGATCAAATCAGGAGCTAATTCAGCAAGTGGAATCATGACAAATGAGCGCTGCAACATTCGTGGATGTGGAATCGTCAGATTGGGTTGATCAACAATCCGTGTACCAAATAGCAAAATATCAAGATCAATTGTTCGGGGCCCCCAACGTACGGTTCGCACCCGTTTTAATGTTTGTTCAATCCTTTGGAGCTGGTGCAGCAATTGCTGGGGAGTCAACTTCGTCCGAAGTTGACAAACAAGATTGAAAAAGAAGGGTTGATCCAAATAGCCGACTGGTTCTGTTTCATAGATGGAGGAATGTTGTAACACATTTATACCATCGACTTCGTCTAACAATTGCAAAGCTTGCTGGATATTGGCTCGACGATCACCTAAGTTCGTACCAATTCCTAAATAGACTGTTTCCATATCTTTATGCTTCACAATTTCTTCTCCTCACGATTTCAACACTTACACTTCCATGAAACCCTTTTATGGGAGGATTCAACTTCTTCACTTTTACCGAAACCTGATCCACAGGAAATTGCTCGAGAACACGCTGGGCGATGTTTTCAGCAAGTGTTTCGATAAGTTTTACCTCTGTCTGCTCCACTTCCCGTTTTACAACCTCATAAACATCCGCATAATTGATGGATAAATCCAAACGATCTTGGCTTGCGGCTTCTTGTAAATCATGTTCCAGTGTTAAATCAACAACAAAACGTTGCCCAAGCCGATTCTCTTCTGGCAAATAACCATGTGTGCCATAAAACATCATGCCCTCAATATGAATTTTATCCAATCGTCAACCTCCTACGCATCCGTTCCATACAACATTGCATCCATCATGCGTGTGACACGTACCATTTCTTTAACATCATGAACCCGTACAATCTGACAGCCCTTGGCTATTCCTAACGCAACCGTGGCCGCAGTGCCTTCTACCCGCTGATCAACTGGTAACTTTAAAACTTTGCCAATCATGGATTTACGCGATGTCCCCAACAAAACCGGATAGCCTAAGTCAACGATCTGCTCCAGATTTCGCATGACCGTCAAGTTTTGTTCTAGATTTTTGGCAAAGCCAATGCCGGGATCCAAAATGATATTTTCTTTTGTCACACCGTGTTCAAGCGCAATTTCAACCGATTTTAGCAGATCAGTCCGAATATCTTCCATTAACGATTGATAATTTACATCGGTTCGATTATGCATCAATACAATCGGAACCTGATACTGAGCTGCCACCTTCGCAATATCTGGATCCCTTTTGGCTCCCCAGACATCATTGATAATGGAAGCACCAGCCTCAACGGCTGCTTGAGCCACCTCCGATTTGGAGGTATCAATGGAAAGTGGACAATCCAATCGAGTAGCCAACGCTTCAATAACCGGAATGGTTCGTCTCAGCTCTTCAGCAACCGAAACAGGTTGATGACCAGGACGCGTCGACTCACCACCAACATCAATAATATCCGCCCCATCACGCACCATCTGTTCTGCATGCGCTACTGCTAAATCAACCCGATGATATTTACCACCATCTGAAAATGAATCAGGTGTTACATTGAGGATTCCCATCACCAGCGTTCGTCCGGCAAATGATAACGTATATTTTCCTGCTTTGATCTGTTGTATTTTCATTTCATCACCATCTACCATTCATCCTAAGCAACCATAACCGCTGAGCAAACATCCTTCTCTCTATCTGAATGGATGATCTTCCGTACACATCGGATTGAGCATCCGTTCGTAATCCATTATTGTAGCACATCATGGTTATACTGCAAAATTAGCTTGTTTTCAATCCCCATGACAAATAAAAATGGAGATAGTCAATTTCTATCTCCATCCCAACTTGTTGAACATACTTCGGTCCAACCCGATTCTTACTAAGAAAAAAGGATCATCATCCACGTTCACAAGTTTCATGGAAATAGCCAATTTCCTATCTCCATTCAAGCCATTCGCTTTTTTGTTCACAACCGATTGGATCATTCCTCTGTCGAATATAGAGGCGTGGTTAGGTAGCGCTCACCATTGCTAGGTGCGACAGCCAAAACCCTTTTACCTTCACCTAACCGTCTCGCAACTTTAATGGCAGCAGCAATAGCAGCCCCTGTCGAGATTCCACCTAAAATACCTTCTTCTTTCGCTGCCTTTCTTGCCCATTCAAAAGCTTCTTCATTGGCAATGGTGATTACTTCATCATAAATCTCTGTATCCAAGATATCAGGAACAAATCCAGCACCAATCCCTTGAATTTTATGAGGTCCTGGCGAACCACCCGAAAGAACAGGGGAATCTTTTGGTTCCACTGCGAAGACCTGGGTATCAGGATACTTTTCTTTCAATACGCGGCCAACACCCGTAATGGTTCCACCTGTGCCAACTCCTGCAACAAAAGCATCCAGTTTTCCATCCATTTGTTCAACAACTTCTTTTGCTGTTTGCTCATAATGGATCTTTACATTATCCGGGTTTTTAAACTGCTGTGGAACAAAATAGTGGGGATTCTCTTTTTTCAATTCTTCCGTTTTCTTAATGGCTCCTTTCATTCCTTCAGCACCAGGAGTCAGAACCAGTTCTGCACCATACGCTTTCAATAAGTTGCGGCGTTCAATACTCATCGTATCAGGCATCACCAAAATCGTCCGATATCCCTTTGCTGCGGCAACCATGGCCAAGCCAATTCCGGTATTACCACTTGTCGGCTCCAAAATGACGTCGCCTGGTTTCAATTCTCCTCTTTTTTCTGCTTCTGTAATCATGCTATAAGCAATGCGATCTTTTACGCTTCCACCTGGGTTAAAATATTCCAGTTTCAAATAGACATCTGCGTCCGCCTTTCCGACAATACGATTTAAACGAACGACTGGTGTTTCACCAATTAAATCCAAGATGTTATCAGCTACTCGAGCCATCCATAAATCCTCCTAATCCGATTTAAAGTATAGGTTTTATTAGATTTATCTTATCAGTGAATGAAAGGGATTGTCAATTTATTTTTGCGAGGATTTCTTTCAATTTTTCTGAGGCAAAAACATATTTTTGATTGCAATAGTCACAGGTAACTTCCGCTCTACCCAGCTCATCTAAAATGGACATGATTTCTTCTTTCCCCATACGAATCAGCATTTGTTCCACTCTTTCCTCAGAACAGCGGCATCGAAAACGAACAGCTTGTCTGGCTAAAATCTCAACCTCTTCACCGATCAGCTGCATTAATAGCTGCTCCGGTGTTTTTCCATTACAAAACACTTCTGTGATNGAGGACAAGGAGGCNATATTCTGTTCAAGTTCTGTTATCTTCTCTTCGGAAGCTCCCGGGAGTACCTGTAGCAGATAACCACCTGCCATCAGGATTTGTTCACCTTTTACCAATACGCCTAAGCCCACTGAAGAGGGGATCTGTTCCGATGTCGCAAAATAATAAGTAAAATCTTCTGCTAACTCTCCAGAAACAATCGGTGACGTGCCCTGGTAGGGTTTTGCTTCGCCCGTTTGATAAGCAATGTAAATCTTACCTTTCCCAACCGCCTTCGCCACATCAAGCTTATTTTGTTGATTTAAAGGCAAATCAACGACAGGGTTTTCCACACGCCCTCTAACGTTACCCTCATGATCAGCATCAACTGCGATTTTGCCAACCGGACCATCTCCAGCAACAAGAATCGAGACTTTTTGTTCTTTTTCTTTTAACATACAACCCATTATGGCACCCATGGTAGCTGTACGGCCTAATGCTGCACTGACGACAGGTAATGTATGCTGTCTTTTTTGTAACTCCTGTACCAACTGTTTGGTCACGGCAGCAAATCCCCGAATCTGTCCATCTTTTGTAACTGCGCGTACTACATAATCGTCCATTTTTGTTCTCCTTCACTTTGTTTGATTCCGCTCATAAATCAGACGTAATCCTTCCAACGTTAAATAAGGATTGAGAGCATCAATCGATTTGGCCTCTTGACAGATCNATTCAGCTAAACCCCCAGTCGCAATTACTTTTGGTTCTGTTGGTAGCATAGCTTTCATCTTGGATACCATTCCGTCCACCAAGCTGGCATAGCCAAAATACAATCCAGCCTGAATGGATTGAACCGGGTTCTTCCCAATAACCTGTTCCGGTTCAACAATTTCTACTCGCGGAAGTTTCGCGGCCTTTTTTAACAGTGATTCAGCGGCAACTTGAATTCCAGGAAAAATGGCACCTCCTGCATAATTGCCCTGCTCATCTATCAGATCAAACGTAGTTGCTGTACCGAAATCAACGACAATTACCGGCTTTCCGACTTGTTCAATCGCTGCTACTGCATTGGCGATCCGATCAGCTCCCACTTCTTTGGGATTATCATAGAGAATATTGAGCCCCGTTTTGACTCCTGGTCCTAGCACAATGGGTTCCACCGAAAGATATTGTCTGGAAAAGCTTAAGATTGTTTCCGTTAAAGGTGGAACCACGGACGAAATGACACAACCTGTGATGGCATCAAACGACAATTGCACATGATCAAACAAACCTCTGATGATCATCGCATACTCATCAAAAGTGGCATGATGATTGGTATGAATTCGCCAATCGTATAATCTTTCTTTTTCTCTGTACACACCCAGCACAATATTGGTGTTTCCAATATCCATAATCAATAACATTCACAAGCCACCGCCTTCTAGCAAAATCACGAAAAAAGAAAAAAAGGCGAATGAATTTCGTCGCCTTTATTTATGATCCCTTTTTCTCTTCATCCTCTTTCCCCTGTTTTCCTTGAATATTAACCTGAACTTCCTCATCATCGTCGTCCAATTTTCCTTTTTCCAGTAATTGTTTGATCTGTTGTTCATCCAGCGTCTCACGGACCAACAAGGTCTGTGCCAACAACTCCAATTGATCGCGATGTTTGATCAAGAGCTCTTTCGCGCGTTTATAGCATTTCCGAATCAATTCCTGCATCTCGGTATCAATTTCATATGCAACCTTATCACTATAGTTTTGCTCATGCCCAATATCGCGACCTAAAAACACCTGACCTTGTGAACGACCAAACTGCATTGTCGCCAACTTTTCACTCATTCCATACTCGGTAATCATTGAGCGAACAATCGCGGTAGCCCGTTCAAAATCATTGCTTGCACCCGTACTGACTTCACCAAAGACAACTTCTTCAGCTACTCGTCCGCCCAATAAGCCGGTAACGCGATCAAGCAACTCGCTTTTGGTTGCAAGGTAGCGATCTTCTTTTGGTAGCATCATCGCATAACCGCCAGCTTGGCCGCGGGGGACAATGGTGACTTTATGTACCGTATCTGCATGGTCACAATAATAGCCGACGATGACATGTCCTGATTCATGATAAGCAACAATTTTGCGCTCTTTTTCACTGATCACACGGCTTTTCTTCTGAGGACCAGCAATCACGCGATCGATTGCTTCATCAATTTCGTTCATGGTAATCTTTTTCTTCTTAAACCGCGCTGCTAACAACGCAGCTTCGTTTAACAAGTTTTCCAAATCCGCACCGGAAAAGCCAGTTGTTCGTTGAGCAATCGTTTTCAGTTTTACATCATCAGCCAATGGCTTGTTTCTGGCATGTACCTTTAATACTTCCTCTCGGCCTTTTACATCAGGACGATTGACAAGAATCTGACGATCAAACCGTCCAGGACGAAGCAGGGCTGGATCCAAAATATCGGGTCGGTTCGTTGCCGCCATTACGATAATGCCCGAATTCTCGTCAAATCCATCCATTTCAACGAGAAGCTGGTTCAATGTTTGTTCCCTCTCATCGTGTCCGCCACCTAAACCAGCACCTCTTTGGCGGCCGACGGCATCAATTTCATCAATAAAAATAATACAAGGAGCATTTTTCTTAGCTTGCTCAAATAGATCCCGCACACGCGATGCACCAACACCGACAAACATTTCCACAAAATCAGAACCACTGATTGAAAAAAACGGCACTTTGGCTTCGCCAGCTACTGCGCGTGCCAACAATGTTTTCCCCGTTCCTGGAGGACCAACNAACAACACACCTTTTGGAATGCGGGCTCCAATGGCTGTAAAACGACTATTATCTTTGAGAAAATCTACAATTTCAACTAATTCAGCTTTCTCTTCATCGGCACCCGCAACATCATCAAAGGTGACCCTTTTCTTGTCTTCGTTATAGAGTTTTGCTTTACTTTTGCCAAAATTCATGACACGGCTGCCGCCGCCTTGTGCTTGATTAAGTAAAAAGAAAAACAGCAGGAGAATGATGACAAAAGGGATAATGGATGTAAAAAATGTCAACCAAACTGAATCGCTTTTCTGTTTCTCAAACGTCACATCTTTGATTTTTGCTTTTTCTAAGTCCTGAACAACGGTACTTCCCTCATACATGGGCCCTTGTGTGACGAAGGACTTATCCTTATTCTTGTATTTCCCCTCAATATGGTAGGTATTACCCTCTGCTCGAACGGTTACCTGTGAAATTTCGCCTTTTAAGAGTTTCTCCCTATAAACCGGATAGGTTAATTGTTCCGTATCTGCCCCCGAGTTTGCTACCATATTTACTACACCAAGGGTCACCAGGATGAGAATAATATAAAGAATCCCGTTCCTGAGGAAGAAGTTTTTCATCCCTGGCCTCCTCTCAGTCCACTTTTCATATTTTCATTCTACTCCAGTGATGGGAACGCTAAGACATATCATAAACTTCCCNCTTCAACACTCCTACATAAGGCAAGTTCCTATACCTTTCTGCATAGTCCATGCCATATCCTACAGCAAATTTATTCGGAACGACAAAACCATGATAATCTGGCTCAAAGTCTACGGTTCGACATTCTTTCTTATCCAGCAAAACAATTGTTTTGACTGAAGCAGGATTTCTTCCTTCCAACAACTNCACTAAATAACTCAGCGTCAATCCTGTATCGACGATATCTTCCACAATCAAAACATGTCGTCCCGTTACGGAGGTATCTAAATCCTTTAAGATCCGAACAACTCCTGAAGATGATGCAGCTTTTCCATAACTTGTGACATCCATATAATCAATTTCAATCGGGATCTTAATCTGCCGTACAAGGTCAGACATAAACGGAACTGCGCCTTTTAAAATGCCTACAAACAATGGGTTTAACCCTTTGTAGTCCTTTGAGAGCTGTTTTCCTAATTGGCTAACCTTCTTTTTTAATTCTTCTTCTGACACTAAAATTTCTTCAATATCCTGTTCCATATTCCCTCTGTTACTCAACATTTAAGTGGTTTCACCTTTTACTTACTATCAACAGATCAGGAAGTGTTTATACCACTTTTTCTGTTCTCAGGTAACAGATTTCACCTCCTCATTTGCCACTTCAACCTGCTTCCACACAAAACAGACCACTTGGTTGGTTTGTTCCGTAACCGGTGCGAAATCAGAGCGACGAATACCGGGAACCCAAATAATCCGATCATCCATTACGACAATTGGATATTGATCCCGCTGACTTCGGGGTATTTTCGCCTCTATCATGAGCTCTTTGATTTTTTTCGAACCGTTTAAGCCAAAACAAGTCATGCGATCTCCAGCTTGACGCGGGCGAACAAAGATGGGTTGCGTTAACCATTTCGCATCAAAAATTGCAACATCATGATTATTCTGCTTCAACGATATTTNTTTCTTATCTTTGATAAAAGCTTCGATTTTGCCATGATATGCAGGAAGTTCAGTTTCTCCAGGTATATTCAGTCTCACTATCGTAGGCTTTTGCTTCCCTAAACGATGGGTATGCATTCTTGTGAGCTGTACTTGATCATACTCTTTCCGAACAACGACACCGCCCGCAATATGACACTCATATGTAGGATGTTGATGTTGAAAAACGTCACGAATCCTTTCAATTGTTTCAAGAGCAATTTCATTTCGCCCATCTCGAACAAGACAGTCTAATATTAGTTTAACTGTTCTTCTTTGTAAAGCAACAGGCAAATCCAGAAATTTTTTTACATCAATCCAATATTCATCTTGCTGCTCTTTTATAATGATGGCCTTCATTGCTCGTTCTGTCAAACCAATCCAGATGGCTTCCTCCGCTTGCGCGATTTCCGACAATTTCAAGAGTGCTTTTTTTACTTGTGGATTATAGGTTTCCAGTTCAGGTAGCAATCGATGACGAACGCGATTCCGTGTATAATCCATCAGCTCATTACTCGTATCATATCGAGGTGTAATCGAGGCAACTGTCTGTAAATAATGTTCAATTGCTGAGCGAAAAATTTGCAGCATGGGTCGAATAATTTTAAGTCCTCGCCAACTTCGCACCGGAACCATACCACCTAATCCTGAAACACTTGTCCCTCTTAACAGACGCATCAAGATCGTCTCGACTTGATCATCAGCATGATGAGCTAGCGCAATCTTTCGAATCCCCCAATCTCTTGCGGTCTCATAAAAAGCTTGATAACGCAGCTGGCGTGCAATGGCTTGTTTGTTTCCTCCATTCTCCTGCATGTATTTGTTTACATTGCACTTGCAGATCCGATAAGGGACCTTATTTTTCGCACAAAGTTTAGCAACAAAATCGGCATCCTCATCACTTTCTTTTCCACGTAACATATGGTTTACATGGACAACAAAAAGCCTCCAACATCTCCGATCTCGGTCGGATAAAGAGAGGAGGCCATGCAGGAGAGCAACTGAATCAGGCCCTCCCGAAACGCCAATGAGAACCTTTTCATGATCTTGTATTAGGTTATNCCGTTGCACCGCTTGATCCAACTGCTCCAAAAAACCATCATCCATGCAAAAACGACTCCTTGCAGCCTCGTTTCACTGAAAAAACCGCTAACCATCTTAATCTTTNGTCTTTTCCAGCGATTGCGGACGATTCTCTCAACATCCCACTGAATGGATCATCGACCCATATTATACAAAAGAAGAGTTGGAAAGAAAAGAAAATGCGTTTCACCATTTCAAAAAAAAA
>JGI1652J44930_10000310_pt1 | contig 19494 bp, 16 predicted proteins | sample NewIslsDNAsample_FD_44930 | JGI IMG/M metagenome (IMG submission 44930)
ACGAGATGGAGAGATTCCGCGGCGCGGGTGAAACTCTTGGTTTTGGCCACCTGCAGAAAAGCTTCCAACTGGTTGATTTCCATGATGTCGCCCCTTTATCTATTTAATAAATCGATAGAAACTATCTATTTTATTCGTTTAACAAATAGAATGACCTGCCGTAAGCTGGAGGGGACGGGAAACGCGACAGGAGGGATCCTCATGGACTGGAAATTCTGGCAGCGGAGATGGGACCGGCAGCAAGAGCGGTATCTGCCCTTCAGGGAACAGAGTTTTGAAGCGATGGTTCAATGCGTGGCAGAGGGGGTCCGGGGAAGGGGAAGGGCGTTGGATCTCGCCTGCGGCTGCGGTTCGGTGACCGAGCGCCTTTTGAAAGGGATTCCGGAACTTCAGGTGGTGGGGGTGGACATCGATCCCGTCCTGCTGAAGATCGCCCGGGGCGCCTTTGAGGGGGATGAACGGGTGAGATGGATGGAACGGGACCTGCGCGATCCGGATTGGGCGGCGGACCTGGAACCGGAATCCTTTGACGCCGTCGTCACCGTCACGGCGCTNCANTGGCTGGAGGAATCCGTCCTCCTCCGGGTTTACCGGGATGTGGCGGCTCTTCTCCGGCCCGGGGGGATTTTTGTCAATGCGGACCACATGCCCCTGGAGAACCGGGTTTTCTCCGATGCGGGCAGGCGTCTGTACGACGGATGGTTTGAGTCATCCGCGGATCGGGACGATTGGGAAGGATAGTGGGAGGCGATCTCGAAGGAAGAGGTGATGGAGGAAGCCCTGGCCGAGCGGGAGAGGCGCTTCGGTCGGCGGAGAACCCATGAGTTTATGCCGCCCGCTTCCTGGCACATTCAGCGTCTCTCCAGCGCCGGGTTCTCCTCCGCGGAGATCCTTTGGAGGTCCTTCGATGAAGCGGTTCTGGCTGCGTGGAAATAACGGGATGTTTGCTTTTTGGGAAGCGGCCATATCCGCTGCGCATCCGGATTCAAGCCACTATGGCAGCGCGCGGCGGTGAACTCCCGTTCGTGGTGACGGAAAGGCCTGCAATCCGGAGGAGGGATCATCCGGAACAAGATCATTCGCATGTTGGAGGTCCTGCGAAATGAAACATTCAGTCCCTTTCCAACAAGTCGATGTGTTTTCGGCCGTCCCGTTCAAGGGAAATCCGGTTGCGGTCGTGCTCGACGGCAACGGTCTGCCCAAGGAACGGATGCAGGCCATCGCCAACTGGACCAACTTGTCTGAAACCACCTTCGTCTGTCAGCCGACGGATCCCCGGGCGGACTATCGGCTGCGCATTTTTACGCCCCGGAATGAGCTGCTGTTTGCCGGCCACCCGACCATCGGATCGGCTTACGCCGTGTTGCGGAACGGATTGAAGCCCAAGACCGAGGGACGCTTGGTGCAGGAGTGCGGCAAGGGGTTGGTTTCCATCGACATCGACGGGGACCGCTTGTTTCTCACGCTGCCGAAACCCGCTCTGCGGGACATCCCGGCCGGGGAGCTGGCCGAGGTTGCCAAAGCGCTGGGTGTCCCCATGCAGAGCGTACGGGCGAGGGCGACCGTCGACGTCGGGGTGGCGTGGATGACGTTGCAGTTGTCCGATGCGGAGGAGGTGCGGCGCCTTGTGCCCGATATGTCCCGGATTGCCGCGTTGACTCCGCCCGGTGTTTCCGGCGTGACCGTGTTCGGCTTGGCGCCTGCAGGCGCACGGCCGCAGATCGAAGTGCGTTCCTTCGCCCCGATCGAAGGCGTGCCGGAAGATCCGGTATGCGGCAGCGGCAACGGCTGTGTGGCGGCGCTCGTGAGGCAATTCCGGCTGATTGAGGAACCGGCTTACGTTGCGAGCCAGGGCCGCTGTGTGGGCCGTGACGGTCGGGTAGAAGTGCGGTTCCGGGACGACGGGACGATCTTGCTGGGCGGGCACGCGGTGACGTGCATCCAAGGCACGCTTCGTCTTGAAAGTGGATGAGGGAGTGCGGACGCGGAGTGTCTGAAACTTTATGGGCGGCACTCCGATTCCTGGGTGTCCGGCTTTCCGCCTCCTGACAGGGGGATTCTCACGTTTGCCGTGAAGATCGGAATCAGCGTGAACGCAAGCCAAGGGAGCCGAGAGTTTTATTGTGAGGAAGGAAGGAAGAGGATACTTCCCGAATTGTTGAAAAATACGGGGCTTGAGGGAGGTGCAGACAACATGAAGCTGTTGACGTTTCGAACGGAGAAGGGTTGGAAGACGGGTGTCAAGACGGAACGGGGCGTTCTGGGGATCCCGGATTCCATAGAGTCCATCGCGGAAAGAGGGGAAACGGCGCTCAGGGAGCTGGCCGCCGAGGTGGAACGGGCTCTCCGGGCCGGGACGCAGCTTTTGCCCGAGAAGGAGTTGACCCTGGGCCCCTGCGTGCCGCGTCCGGAAAAGATCCTTTGCATCGGCCTCAATTACCGAAAGCACGCGGAAGAGTCCAACATGCCGATTCCCGAATACCCGATTCTCTTCAACAAATTTNACAATGCCCTGGCCGGGAGCGGAGAGCCGGTTCCGATTCCCCGCGAAGCCCGGCAGGTGGACTACGAGGCGGAATTGGCCATCGTGATCGGCAGGACGGCCCGNCATGTGAAGAGGGAAGAAGCCATGGACTACATTTTCGGTTATTGCGCGGCCAACGACCTGTCCGCCCGGGACCTGCAGTTTCGAACCAACCAATGGTTGCTGGGGAAGTGCTGTGACGGATTTTGTCCGCTCGGTCCCTATCTGGTGACCCGGGATGAGGTGGAGGATCCCCACGCCCTCGGCATCCGTTCGTATGTGAACGGGGAGCTCCGGCAGAATTCCACCACGGGCGACATGATATTCCGCTGCGATGAACTGGTCAGTTACATTTCCCGATACATGACCCTTCGGCCCGGGGATGTGATTTTGACGGGCACCCCGGAGGGCGTGATCATGGGGTACCCGGAGGAGAAGCGGGTGTGGCTGGAGGACGGAGACGAGGTAACCGTCGAAATCGACGGGCTGGGACGGCTGACCAACCGGCTGGTCCGAGAGGCTTAGGGACTCCGTTGCAGCGGTTCGGAAAAGGGAAGGGGGTGTGCCGCCGATGATCCGAGGCGGCACACCCCCTCGATGTTTATTGGTTTTTAGGGGGAATTTTCACGTAGGTGGGGTCGACGGACGGCGTCCAGGTTCCCTCCTTCCAGTGCGTATACGTTTTCCATTCCTCCGAAATCCCGTCTCCGGTAATGCGATAATCATCCAGGAAAGGACTCTCCCCTTCCAGCACGGTCTTGATCCGCACATACCGCGCCGGATGAAGGCTGCTCAGATCGTACGATTTGCTCCCGCTTTCCAGGCGGAACTCGATTTCGTCCAGCACGCGGTTTCCGTCCTCGGACACCTGCACGATGGCCGTCACCGACTCCCTTTCTCCGACATCCGCCACCGCCTGAAGTTCTTTCAGTGACGTCGGCTTTTGCAGATCCCGCCATTCGGTGGTGTGGGAGTGTTCCCCGGTGAATCGGTTGTTCCGGTACAAATCTTGAACCGCTTCTTGGCTGAGGGCCTTTTGAAAGATTTGAACCTCGTCGATCATCCCCCTCACCGGAAAACTGTTCGAGTCCCAGGGACTGATGCCGATGCGCAGGGGATAGTTGTTCGGAGCGATCGGATGGTCACCGGTGGGAACCCGCTCAATCGGCTCCCCGTTGATATACCCGATCATCTCCCCGCCCTTTTCCCAGGTTACCGCCAGGTGCACCCATTCACCCGCGGGGATGGATCCTTTCGTAAACGTATGCCGGGAGCTGTCCGCATCCCAGACCTCCGGATAGAGACCGTTGTTTTGCACGCCCAGGACATATCCGTTGCCGATCGATGTTTTTCCGACGATTTTCTGGTCCGCCGCGGGGTTTTCCAGTTGGACCCATGCCATCAGCGTCAGTTCGTCGGAGGCGTTTAAGCGGTCGCTGTGGGGAACCTCCACCCAGTCATCGCCGTCCAATCGGAGTGCCTGCCCGTGCCGGCCGGGCACCCGTTCGGGGTTCCCCTTCAGGGTTCCGTCGTGGCCGAAGCCGGAATCATCCCTGGCGATGTCTCCGTCCGGTTCGTCGAAGCGGAGGGACAACACCGGTTTCAGCAGCCCGATCACGCCGGGAATGCCCACCTTTNGGGGCGGGGTGTCCCCGATCCGGATTTGGAATTCACCGTTGTTGTCGAAGGTGTGATGGAAAACCACGGTTCGGGTCTCGCCGGGACCGAGGGTGATCGGCCGGGACTGCGCCTTCTGTCCGTCCACGATCAGATCCACATCCTGGGTTTTTTCATAGCTTCCGATGTTTTGCACCTTCGCTTCGGCGGTTACATGATCCGACTTCCCGTCGTGGTCCACCTTCAGATCGCTGTATTCGAAGGCGGCGGGCTTCGGCGCGATGGTCACCTCCCGCCTGAGGGAGGAGGAGTCGATGGTGATCTCATGTTTGCCCGGATGGTACAACCGCAGTGTGAAGACCACCGTTTCGCTGCTGTCCGGTCCGATCACCGCCTTTTTCGACTGGACCCGTTTTCCGTCCACATAGAGCGGAATTTCCTTGACGCCGATCCCGCCCCGGTTTTTCACCCGAACCTTCACCTGGAAGGGTTCATGGGCTTCCGCTTCCGTTTTTGACACCTCCAGCGAGGTGTAGACAAAGGATGGATTTTCCGCAGTCATGGAAGGCGGGGCGTCTTTCGGATCGGATCCCCACTTTTTGTTCGGTTTCGGCCCCATCACAAAGGTGAGGCTTCCGCCGTCCGCCAGGTCTTGGTGACGGAACCACGGACCTCGGAGGGGCTTGCCGTTCAAGCGGGCGGTTTGGATGTAGGGACCGTCTTCATGCCCCAGCCGCTTGATCACAAAGTCCTTTCCTCCGTAATGATATTCGGGCAGGTGGATGATCACTTCGTCGAAAAGGGGGCTGCCGATCTGATACGTCGCCTGGGCCGGGGCCACCGGGTAGAATCCCATGGCGCTCAGGACAAACCAGGCTGAAAGCTGCCCCACGTCCTCGTTGCCGGGAATGCCGTTGGGGCCGGTTCCGTAGAGTTCATCCATGATTTTTCGGGTGTACTTTTGGGTTTTCCAGGGCTGGCCCGCGTAGTTGAACAGGTAGGCGTAATGCTGGTCCGGTTCGTTGCCGTGCCAGTATTGGGAGAACTTTTCGTTCCAGGCGGGATAGATGAAGGCGGAAAAGATGTGGTCCAGGCGCTTCCGGAAGGTGTCCCTGCCCATCAGCTGCATCAACCCGCGCACGTCGTGGGGGACGAAAAAGGTGTAGGACCAGGAGTTTCCTTCCACAAATTCGTTCCATTCCCTCGGATCAAAGGGTTCCCTCCAGTCTCCGTCCGCCTTTCGGGGGCGCATGAATCCCGTCTCGGGATCGTACAGATTCTTGTAGTGGAAAGCCCGCTCTACAAACCGCCGGTAATCTTTCTCCTTGCCCAATTTTTTCGCGACCTGGGCGATGGTCCAGTCCACATAGGCGTCCTCCAGGGTGGTGGATACGGATCCCCAGCCTCCCCAGTCCGTGTCGTAGGGGATATAGCCGTACCGTTCATATTCCTTCAGCCCCGACCGTCCGTTGAAATCGTGTTCCGGGGGAGGCAGTTGCGTCGCTCCTTTGAGGATGGCCTCATACGCCTTTTGGCGGTCGAAGTCGCCGATATCCTTCATGATCGATTCGGCGATGACGGAGACGGCGTGGTCCGAGATCATGCAGTTTGTATAGCGGTTGACCATCGGCCACCGCGGCAGCCACCCGCCTTCTTCATAATTGGCCAGCAGGGATTTGATGAAGTCATTCTGCTCTTCCGGTTCGACCAGGTTGTACAGCGGATGGGCGGCCCGAAAGGTATCCCAGAGAGAAAAGGTGTGGTACTGGGTGTAGCCTTTGGCCGTGTGAACCTTGTTGTCAAACCCCATGTATTTGCCGTCGACGTCCGAAAAGGTGTAAGGCCCGAGCAGCGCATGATACAGCCCGGTGTAAAACTTGACTTTGTTCTCTTCGTTTTCGTCGCGCACTTCGATGGTTCCGAGTTTCTGATTCCAGATATTCCGGGCATCGGCCCGCACCTTGCCGAAGTTCCAGTGAGGAACTTCCGCATTCAGGTTTTTCATCGCCTGTTCTTCGCTCACGTAGGAAATCCCGACCTTGACGAGAATCCGTTCTCCCTGGCGGGTGGAGTAATTGACAAAGGCTCCGATATCGTTTCCGGAGGCGAAATTGGAGCCCTCGCTCACCTGCCGGCCGTTCCAGGTTCCGTAGGATTTGAACGGCTTGGAAAACTTGGCGGCGAAATAGACGGTGTAGGGCGTTTGCCCTCCGCAGAAGGGTTTCGGATTCACCTGGGATCCGACAAGGGTGGTATTGTTCAGGATCCGGACTTCCCCTCCGGATACCGGCTCGTCTTCGAGGGTGTGGGAGACGTCGAAGAGAATGCGGCTGTTTTCACTTTCCGGGAACGTGAATCGCGAGAACCCCGTTCGGGTCGTGGCGGTCACCTCGGCCCGGATTCCGTAGTCGTCCAAGGTCACCGCGTAGTAGCCCGGGGTCGCCGTTTCGGTTTCGTGTCGGAAGGCGGACCGGTAGCCGGATTCCGTGGTTTTCAACTCGCCCGTCATGGGCATGGTCAAAAAACTGCCCAGCCCCCAACAACCGGTTCCGCTCAAGTGGGTGTAGCTGAACCCCTCGATATGCTTGTCCCTGTACATGTAGCCCGCGATGTGGCGCCCCGTGTCCGGGCTCAGCTGGACCATCCCGTGGGGCAGGGCCGCTCCGGGGAAGGTGTTGGCTTCCCCCATCGCCCCTTCCTCGGAATAGATGTCGGTTCCGATGAAGGGATCGACGTAATCGACGGGTTCCTTGTCCCTTCCCGACTTAGGCGTTTCAGCCGCCAGAGCAAACGGTTGGGCACACAGGCCGAACAGCAAAAGGCTTGCAATCAGCGAAATCCGGATTTTTCGCAATCCGTATCCCTCCCGCCGGAGTGATTGGCCGATCAGGTTTTTCCGATCAATTTAATTATAGTAAATATTAGAAAATATTTAAACAGGAGGGAGGATATGCGGCTGAAAAGGGATGCGGGGAGGCGTTCTGGCGGATTGCCTCAAAGAAGGTTGGGGTGGCGGGGAGAACCGAACAGGGAATTGTCCGGATCATCAAAGAAATGGGATGATCGGTGAAAACTCACCGGGAAAAGTCCAGGCATCCATCATGAAGCTAGTTTGTGAGAAAAAAGAAAAAGAAGAGGGGAAATGTCCTCCGAGGATCAAGAGAACGCGTTGGGCGGGACCGATTTTTCGCCGGGAGCCCCCTTATCCAATGGAGCGGAGGCGAAAAATCGCGTCCCGATTCTTAGATGCAGGGTTTGTCACCTTCCCTCTTCCAAAGCGATCTGCCGTTTCCGCATTCAGTCTCCCTGCGGCAGATTGAGGCGGCGGACCGTGTCCGCGTCGAAGTCGGACGTGAGTCGGACGGAGAAGTTGTAGCCGTCCTTTGCCAGCGAAACTTCCATCCGATCCCCTCGGTCGGCCCTTTCAAACCGGGAACAGAGGCGGGAGAAAAAGTCCTCATCCGGTGTTCCCAGCACCACGTGCATGTCCGGTTTCAGCGCCCGCATGGCGATCGGGATCCACGGGCGGTTCCTGTCGACCGTCACGGCGTGGGCGGTCCCGCTGATGACGAAGGAGAACTGTTCGGTGGGTTCCTTGGAACGAAAGCCGAGTTCCGTTTCGAGCCACGAACGAAACCGGGACACGCTTTGTACCGGAAAACCAATTTCCCTCAGGTACAGAGCATTGAGCGGTCCGTGTGCCGGAATCGCATCCTCAGAAATGTACGAATGGGCGATGAGCTCGAGCAGATTGCCGTCCCCGTCCCGAAAGTAGAGATTGCGCCGAATCGGGATTTCATCGATTTCACGGCCGTCAGGCCAGGCGGCGATCAGCAGACCGGACTGCCGGATGAGATCGGCGGCCTCGTAAAATCGGGAGTAGGGAACTTGAACCGCAAAGTGAGCAGGTGCAAGCGGCTTGTCCGACAGGAAAAAAGACAAGCGGGTAAAGGGAGTCAGAGAAAAGGAGATTTGATCGGAAGACTCATCGACAACAGGCAGACCCAGACGCTGGTTGTAAACTTGCTTGGTTCCACTTAAAGAGACGGTGGGAAGCCGCAATTCGGCAAAGTGAGTGATCAATTTCCTTGTCCTCCCGTTTGTCTAACTTCCGTGGAATAATCATACCCCCGGTTCCCTTTCATGTCCATCCAATCCTGTGCCGAAGCCTCAGCCTTTTAAAGTACTCCTCGGTCTAAAGGCAGAGGCTAATTTCCGCGAAGACGGAATAGAATGCTATCCCTTTCAATTCAAATGATTTATAATATCTAGAGGGTAGATGCGTTTTTGCTTGGAAAGACCGTAGGATGTCCGGGAGCCAAACCGTCAACGGAAGGAGTTGGGATGGATGGGACGCCCCTGGCGAAAGAAGTGGAACATTTCGGTGATGATCGCCTTGGCCTTGGTGCTCGCCGCTTGCGGTTCCGGCGGGCAGAGCGCCGACGGCGGCGGGGACAACAAGCAGGTGGAGATTTTCAGCTGGTGGACCGGCGCGGGTGAGGAGGCGGGACTCCATGCCCTGATCGACCTGTTCAAGGAAAAGAATCCCGACATTGAAGTGATCAACGCCGCCGTGGCCGGAGGAGCGGGCACCAACGCCAAGGCGACGCTGGCCACCCGCATGCAGGGGAATGATCCGCCGGATACCTTCCAGGTGCACGGAGGGGCCGAGCTGAACGAAGGATGGGTGGCGGCCGGGAAAATGGAACCCCTGAACGACCTGTACGAAGAAGAGGGGTGGATGGATAAGTTTCCGAAGGAGCTCATCGAGCTGGTCAGCAAGGACGGCAACATCTATTCCGTTCCCGTCAACATCCACCGGGGCAATGTTTTGTGGTACAACAAGGAGATCTTTGATGAAAACGGGTTAAAGCCGCCCAAGACCTTCGACGAGTTCTTCGATGCGGCCGAGAAGCTGAAGAAGAAGGGGATCACCCCCCTGGCGCTGGGGGACAAGGAACCCTGGACGGCCACCCACTTGTTTGAGTCGGTTCTCCTCGGGACTCTGGGACCGGAGGATTACAACAAGCTCTGGAGCGGGGAGCTGGCCTTTGACGATCCCAAGGTGAAGAAGGCCCTCGAAACCTTCAAGCGGATGCTTCAGTACACCAACAGCGATCACGCCGCCCGCAACTGGCAGGATGCCGCCCAGATGGTGGCCAAGGGCGAAGCGGCGATGAACGTGATGGGGGATTGGGTGAAGGGATACTTCACCACCGATCTGAAGTTGAAACCGAACAAGGATTTCGGCTGGGTTCCGACGCCGGAGACCGAGGGCACCTTCATGGTGATCACCGACACCTTCGGCCTGCCCAAGGGGGTCAAAAACCCCGAAGCGACCAAGGCCTTCCTCAAGGTGCTGGGCTCCGTCGAGGGGCAGGACGTGTTCAATCCGCTGAAGGGATCGATCCCCGCCCGGGTGGATGCGGATGTGAACAAATACGACGAGTACGGCAAACAGACCATCGAAGACTTTAAGAATAATCGTCTGACACCCAGCTTGGCCCACGGTTCCGCGGCTTCGGAAGGATTCTTGACGGAGGCGAACAAGATCATCAACACCTTCGTCTCCCAGGGGAATGTGGACCAGGCCGCAGATGCCTTGAAACAGGCGGCATCTTCCAGCGGAATCGGCAACTGAGGAAGGGGGCTTGTTTCACGTCTCAGGCGGTGTGTCCGTTCGCCTAAGTTTGCAGCCGGGGCGGTGTTGTGACGCGGAATGGCGTTGCGACGCGCCCCTTTCAACAATTTGATCCAATTCAACGGAGAAGGAGCGAAGGAATGAGGCGAAAGGAACAGTGGATGTCGTTTTTGCTGGTGCTTCCCTCCTTTTTGGCGATCGCCGTCTTCGTCTACGGGTTTATCGGGTGGACGGGAGCCGTCTCCTTTACGGGATGGAACACTCTTGTGCCCGACTGGTCCTGGGCGGGACTGAAAAACTACCTGTACCTGTTTAGTGATCTCCGCTTTCAGGCGGATCTGCGCAATACGCTCGTGTTTACGGTGCTCTTCATCATCCTGTCGGCGGGTTTGGGTCTTCTCCTGGCCGTTTTCATCGACCGTCGAATCCGCGGCGAGTCCTTGTTCCGCAATATCTTCATCTTTCCCATGGCCTTGTCCTTCATCGTGACGGGTGTGGTATGGCAGTGGATCTTCAACCCTTCCACGGGGGTCAACCTGCTGTTGAAGGAGTGGGGATTGGAGAAGCTTCCCCAGTGGTACGTGGATACCCGGGTGATTCCCGGCGTCGAGTGGGGCCAAATTTCCTTCGGAATTCCCCTGGCGCTGATCGCCGTCGTGATCGCCGCCGTCTGGCAGCTGTCCGGTTTTGCGATGGCCATGTACCTGGCGGGCCTGCGGGCGATTCCCGAAGAGCTGAGGGAGGCGGCCCGGGTGGACGGGGCCAATGAATGGCAGGTGTTCCGCAAAGTGGTTCTGCCCCAGCTTCGGCCGATCACCTTGAGCGTCATCATCATTCTGGGACACATTTCCCTGAAGATTTTCGATCTGATTTATGCGATGACGGGACCCGGAGCGATGTTTGTGACGGATATGCCGGGGGTGTATATGTTTGAGACCACCTTCCGGGGGAACCACTACGCCCAGGGGGCGGCCATCGCGGTGATCATGCTGGTTCTGGTTTCCGCACTCATCGTACCCTATCTTTGGAGCAACCTGCGCAAGGGGGTGGAGTGATGCCCATCGTACGCNGACTTCCGCGATTCCTGCTCTATCTGATCCTGGTGGCCCTCTCCCTGTTTTATCTGACCCCCGTTTACGTCATGGTGGTCACCAGCTTCAAGGGAATGGAGGAGGCCACCCTCGACCGCATGTGGGAGCTGCCTTCTTCCTTCGATCTGGCGAGTTATGCGACCGCCTACGAGAAGCTGGCCCCCCACCTGCTCAACAGCCTGTATCTTACGATTCCGGCCACCCTTTTGACGGCCCTTCTGGGATCGCTGAACGGATATGTCCTGTCCAAATGGCGCTTTCCCGGCGCCAACACGTTGTTCACCCTGTTGTTGTTCGGCATGTTCATCCCTTACCAAAGCATCCTGATTCCGCTGATCCAGTTCATGCAGGGCATCGGCCTGTACAACTCGATCCCCGGGTTGATCCTGATTCACGTGGTGTACGGGATCCCGATCGCCACCTTGATTTTCCGCAATTTTTACGCGGGGATTCCGACGGAAATCCTGGAGGCNGCCAAAATTGACGGGTGCGGCATGATGGGCATTTACCGGNGGATCATCCTGCCCCTTTCCCTTTCCGGTTTTGTCGTGGTCGGCATTTGGGAGTTTACCCAGGTGTGGAACGAATTTCTGTTCGCCGTCACGATGACCACCTCCACCCAGCAGCCGGTCATGGTGGCTCTGCAAAATCTCTCGGGCAGCCANATCGTGCAGTGGAACGTGCAGATGGCCGGCGCCCTGCTCGCCGCGCTTCCCACCCTGCTGGTGTACGTCTTTTTGGGAAGGTACTTCATCCGCGGTCTTCTGGCCGGTTCGCTGAAGGGATGAGGTGCCGTCACCCTTGAATCCCGGAGGGGTCCGGCTCGATGTTTCCGTTACGAAAAGTTGGTCCCGCTTCCTGTTGCCCTCTTGTTCACCGGTGACCGAGGATGTTTGATCCTCGTTCACCGGTGGAAATTTCATGACGAATCGGTTTTTTTCGGNTCAGGTTTTCTCTTTGAAGGAAGGTGAACATTTTACGAAAACCCTTGACCAGGGGGATTTTTGACCTTTCAAACTGCAGAAATTTCTGATATAATAAGTATGTGACAAACTGAACAAACTTTGCGTCCATGGGCTTGATTTGGACCGGGAGGGGGAGGAGTCTGGGTGATGCTGCATATTGTCGTCTGTGTCAAGCAGGTGCCCGACAGCCGTGAGATACGGATCCATCCCAAGACGAACACGCTCATCCGCCAGGGAGTGCCTGCCATCGCCAACTTCTACGACATGCACGGACTGGAGGAGGCCCTTCGCATCAAGGATCAGTACGGTGCCCGCATCACCGTGATCACCATGGGTCCGCCGCCCGCGGAAAAGACGTTGAAGGAGTGCATATCCCTCGGAGCGGACGAGGCGATTCTGGTCACGGACCGGAAGTTTGCCGGGGCGGATACGCTGGCCACTTCCTACGTGCTGGCCAAGGCGATCCAGAAGGCGGCAGATGAATTCGGTCCCGTCGACCTGGTGTTCTGCGGAAAGCAGACCCTTGACGGGGACACGGGGCAGGTCGGTCCGGGAATCGCCTGCCGGTTGGATCTCGAACAGCTCACNTACGTCGAGAAGGTGGTGAATCTGGATCCCGAGAAGCGGCGGATCACCGTCCATCGCCATCTGGAAGACGGCGTGGAAGTGGTGGAGACGAAAATGCCCGCGCTGATTACGGCGCTTCAGGAATTGAACAAGGTCCGCCGGGCAAGTTTGCCGGGGATGATCCGNGCGGCCCGCTATAAGCCCATCGTCTGGTCGGTNAAGGATTTTCCGGATATCGATATCAACAAAATCGGCCTCAAAGGGTCGCCGACCATCGTGGCCAAATCGTGGGTTCCCGAGCAAAAACCGGTTGACGGGGAAATCCTGGANAAGGCGTCTCCGGAAGAGACCGCCAAACAGCTGGTCGACAAGCTGTGGGAAACCGAACTGCCGGAGAAGCTCGGTTGGGTTGCTGAGAGGGAGGAGGTCGCCCAATGACGGAAGAGCGCAAACAGAACACCGAACCCGACTGGTCCGAGTACCGGGGCGTGCTGGTGGTCGTTGAACAGCGGAACGGGAAAGCCAAGCCGGTTTCCTGGCAGCTGTTGGGGATCGGGCGGAAGTTGGCGCAAAAGCTGGAAGTGGACACCCTCGCGCTGGTGATGGGTCACAACGTCGATCACCTCGCACAGGAAGCGGTTTATTACGGGGCGGACAAGGTGTACCTCGCCGACGATCCGGTGTTGAAGGATTATCGCACCTATCCCTACAGCCGGGTCTGCCTGGAGTTGATCCGGCAGATCAAGCCGGAGATTGTCCTGTTCGGAGCGACCTACACCGGGCGGGATTTGGCCGGGGCGATTGCGACNCACCTTCCGACGGGACTGACCGCCGATTCCACGATGCTGGATGTGGAACCTCCGCCCAGCCGGCTGTTGCTCGCCAGCCGTCCGGCCTTCTCGGAAAAGATGGTGGCGACGATTCTGTGTAAAAGATACCGCCCGCAGATGGCGACGGCCCGGCCGGGGGTGTTCGACGCCCTGCCGAGGGATGCCTCCCGCCAGGGAGAGANTATCCCCTTCGCCTGTCCCGTGAAGGAGGAGGATGTGGCCGCCCGCGTGATCGACTTTATTCAGGATGAACAGAGGGTGAACTTGGAAGACGCCTCCGTGATCGTGGCCGGTGGACGCGGACTGGGCGGTCCCGAGGGATTCAAGGTGCTCAAGGAGCTGGCGGACGCCCTGGGAGGCGAGGTCGGGGCGAGCCGGGCCGTGGTGGAAGCGGGATGGATCAGCCACGACCATCAGGTGGGGCAGACGGGACACACCGTTCGGCCCAAGCTGTACATCGCCGTAGGGATATCCGGTGCCGTCCAACACGTGGTCGGGATGCAGAACTCCGATGTCATTGTGGCGATCAACAAGGATCCGGACGCTCCCATCTTCAAGGTGGCCCACTACGGGGTGGTGGGTGACTGGTCCGAAATCGTTCCGGCGATGATCGAGGAAGTGAAGAAGCGCAGGGGACTTGCAATGGTTGAACAGGCTTGAGGTGTCCGAGCGGTGAACATGCCGGGGGGGCGGCGCGAAAGCGCTGTCATGCGGTTGACAGGTAGAAGCGCCCCCTCCGGCGCCCGACCAGGATATTCTCACCAGGCTTTGAAACGGGCAGGATTGCATGGACGGAAGACCACAGGGAACGGAGGAGGCGGAGAGGATGGCTCAGGAAAAATTTGACGCAATCGTGGTGGGGGCCGGCCCCGCCGGCAGCGCCGCCGCCTATACGATGGCCAAGGCGGGACTCTCGGTAGTGCTCTTGGAACGGGGCGAATTTCCGGGTGCCAAAAACCTGTTCGGCGGCGTATTGTATCGAAAACAGCTGGAGGACATCCTTCCGGACAAGTGGAAAAAAGCGCCGGTGGAACGGCGGATCGTCGAACAGCGGATCTGGCTGATGGGCGAGGAGTCGGCCGTCACCCTGAGTCACCGCAACGAGGCGTTCAAGGAGCCGGCCAACTGCTGGACGGCCCTGCGCGTCAAATTTGACCAGTGGTTCGCCGATCAGGCGGTGGAAGCCGGTGCCCTGCCGATTTATTCGACCGTGGCGACCGAGTTGATCACCGAAGGGGATCGAGTCATCGGCGTCCGCACGGACCGGGAAGNCGGGGACCTGTACGCCGACGCGGTGATCATCGCCGACGGGGTGAATTCGCTCTTGGGGAAATCCCTGGGCATCCACCGGGAGTGGAAGCCCGACGAGGTTTCGCTGGCGGTCAAAGAGGTGATCGCCCTTCCCCGGGAAAAGATCGAAGACCGGTTCAACCTGGAGAAAGACGAAGGGGTTACCATCGAATTTATGGGAAAAACCTCCCTCGGGATGGCCGGGTTGGGCTTTCTCTACACGAACAAGGATACCCTTTCCCTGGGCATCGGCGTCATGGTGAACCACCTCAAGAAGAAAAANATAAAGCCCTACGAGATTTTGGACCANGTCAANAAACACCCGATGATCCGCCGCCTCATCGAGGGCGGGGAAGTGAAGGAATATTCCGGACACTTGATTCCCGAAGGAGGCTGGAATTCGGTCCCGCAGCTCAGCGGAAACGGTTGGTGCATCACGGGGGACGCCGCGCAACTGGTCAATTTCGTTCACCGGGAAGGCTCCAACCTGGCGATGACTTCGGGCAAATATGCCGCGGAAGCGGTGATCGAGGCGAAAAAACGCGGAGATTTCTCCCGGGAAACCCTCAGCCTGTACGANGAGAAGATTCACCAATCCTTCATCCGAAAAGACCTCGTCAAATACAAGGGNATGCACGAATTCTTGAAGGAGGANGATCCCGACCTTCTCTTCAACCGCTTGCCGCAAGCGGCCAATCAGGCTTTCTATGAGCTGTTCCTCGTCGACGGGGTTCCCAAGGGCGAGAAACAGAAAAAGATGTTCCAATATCTGAAGGAGGCGGCTGGCGGAACCTGGGGGCTCGCGAAATTGGGGATTAAAGGATGGAGGGCGATGAACGGATGAGTGAAATGAAAATCGCCGATCGGCTGTTCACCATCCGNTACAAGGTGGATGAACAATCCCACCTGATCATCAAGGATCAGGAGGTGTGCCGGAGGTGCGAAACCAAGGAGTGCACCCATTTCTGCCCGGCGGATGTCTANGAATGGACCGGTGAAATGACCACGGTGGCCTTTGAAAACTGCATCGAGTGCGGCACTTGCCGGATCGGTTGCCCCGATTACAACATCCACTGGGTGTATCCGAAGGGCGGTTANGGCATCACGTACAAATACGGATGAGAGCGCTGCGGAGAGATCGTTTTTCCTTAAGATGAGGTGTGCCGCAGCGATGTTTGAGAAGCGGCTACCCCACTGCTTCACCCTGTCGNCAAGACAGGGTTGTTTTTATGGAATGGATGAGAGACGGCTCTNTCCGGTATAATGGGGTCAAGATGCGCCGAAACGGCGAGTGTGCCATCAGTGGGAGGGGAAATGGATGGATCTTCGGGATTATCGCAATTGTTTGGGAAGCTTCGCTACAGGCGTGACCGTGGTGACCTTCAACACCGATCAAGGCAAGCACGGGTTTACCGCCAATTCCTTCACTTCGGTGTCGCTCGATCCGCCCCTGGTCCTGGTTTCGGTGAACCGGAAAATCAAATCCTGCGCTTACATGCGCGATAACTCCTTTGCCGTCAACATCCTCCGCGGTAATCAGCAGGACCTCGCCCTTCATTTTGCGGGCAAGCCCCAGGAAGGTCTGGAGGTCCGATGGAAAGAGGGGGATTTCGCCCCCTACTTGGCCGATGCTCTCGCCACCATCCAATGCGTTCCCTGGAAGGCTTACGACGGCGGCGATCACGTGTTGTATCTCGGAGAAGTGAAGCACTACCAATATGATCAGGGGGATGCCCTGGGCTTTTTCCGGGGGAACTTCTTTCCCATATCTTCGNATTCCGGAAACTGAGTGCTTTCAAGAGAAGCCTTGCAGGCGGGCCTGATTCTGGATGCGAGGAGTGTTGCCCATGGCTTACTTCGCGGCCATTTTGCACATGGAGAAACCGGAGCTCAATCAGAAATTCCGACCTCAGCACTTGGCCTATCTGGAGTCCCTGAAGGAACAGGGGAAGNTTTTTGCGATGGGTCCCTTCGCCGACGGGGCGGGAGGAATGGTGGTGTATATCGCCGACTCCCTGGAAGAGGCCAAAAACATGGCGGAAAAGGACCCGTATGTGGTCGAGGGGGTCCGCCGGCTGGAACTGCACGAATGGAATATGGTCCGGGGTTGAAAAAGAAAATCGCCGTCCCCGGTCCCTCGCGGGCCGGGTGACGGCTCAACCTGTTGGTACGGAAGGGGATTGTGGAAAGTAACCTTCCATGGTATATGGATATGCGCATGACCTGTTTCAAAATGCCGCATCGGCGGCGTTTTTTATTTTCCGTTCAGTCGGGACGGAGAAACGGGGCTTTCGCTTGCCATATAGCGGGAATCGATACCTNGTGTTTCNAAAACGAAACACAAGGTTTAATATATGAAACATTTTTCCCGCCGTTTTCAGGCTCCCGGCGGCGCGGGCCGTTTAATTATGGAGTATTCCCTACTTTGGCACAATATTTGCTAAATGCTATAGTCGGAAAACNGATGGGGAGGGGGAGAAACTTTNATGGATGCAAAACTGCCGCTTTCCGGATTGAAAGTGCTTGAGCTGGGTCAATTGATTGCCGGTCCGTTTACCACCCGAATTCTTGCCGAATTTGGAGCTGAAGTCGTCAAAGTGGAGCCGCCGGGCAAGGGCGATCCCCTTCGCCATTGGCGATACATGTATAAGGGGGTTTCTCTGTGGTGGAGAGTTCAGTCCCGGAACAAAAAATCGATCACCGTCAATCTGAAGGATCCTGACGGGCAGAAGGTGATTAAGGATCTGGTCAGGGAATGCGACATCCTCGTTGAAAATTTTCGTCCCGGGACCCTGGAAAAATGGAATTTGGGCTATGAGGAACTGTCGGCGATCAACCCTCGGCTGATTATGGTTCGCGTATCCGGATACGGACAGACCGGACCTTACCGCGACAAACCGGGGTTTGGAAGCGTGGGGGAAGCGATGGGTGGAATCCGACACCTGACGGGGTATCCGGATCGGCCACCCACCAGGGTGGGCATTTCCCTGGGGGATTCGTTGGCGGCCCTGTATGCCGTGATCGGCACCTTGATGGCGGTTTATTNCAGGGACGTCAAAAAGAGCGGGAAGGGTCAAGTGGTCGATGTGGCCTTGTACGAAGCGGTGTTCAGCCTGATGGAAAGCATGGTGCCCGAGTACGACAAATACCGGTATGTGCGGGAAAGGACCGGAAGCGTGTTGCCGGGGATCGCTCCGTCCAATACCTATGTGTGCAGGGACGGGAAATATATCGTGATCGGCGGAAACGGGGACAGCATTTTCAAGCGGCTGATGCGTGCGATCGGACGGCAGGACTTGGCTGATGATCCCCGTCTCGAGGATAATTCCGGGCGCGTCAAGCATATGGAAATGATCGATCGGGCGATCGAGGCTTGGACGCGCAATAAAACGTTGAAGGAAGCTTTGGAGTGGATGGATAAGCACCAGGTGCCGGCAGGCTCGATCTACAGCGTGGAGGATATGATGGGCGATCCCCACTTTCTGGAGCGTGGCATGATTGAAGAGTTTCCGCTGAATGGGGAGACCTTGAAGGTGCCCGGCATTGTTCCCAAACTGAGCGATACGCCGGGACAAACCCGATGGTTGGGGCCTGAATTGGGAGAACACACCGAAAGGGTGCTCAAGGAATGGGCCGGCTACGATGACGAGAAAATTGAGGAGCTGAAGCGAAAAGGGACCATTTCCACCCCGGCTGACCCGAAGCCTGCGCCCTCTTGAATCTTCGGATCAGAGAAATAGGGCATGCGAGGGATTCTCGCGGCGGCCGATGAGGTTCCTCTCGGGGAACCCGCTAGGAGTTTTTAAGGAGGGAAACCGAAATGGAACGGGTTTATATCCATGAGGTGATGCCCCGGGATGGCTTGCAAAACGAACCGTCCTTCGTTTCTACGGAGGACAAGATCCGGTTGATCGACCGTCTGAGCCGAACGGGCGTGTCCAAGATCGAGGTGACTTCCTTTGTTTCTCCCAAACGGGTGCCCAACCTGAGNGATGCGGAGGAGGTGATGAAGGGAATTCAGCGGGTTCCTGGGGTTTGCTACACCGCCTTGGTTCCCAATGTGAAAGGAGCCGANCGGGCGTTGGACTGCGGNGTGGATGAAATCAATGTGGTGATCTCCATAAGCGAAACCCATAATCGCAAAAATGTGGGATGCAGCGTCGAAGAGTCCCTGGATCGACTCGGTAAGATCGTGGATTTGACGGGGGCGACGTCGGTGACCGTGAACTGCACCTTGGGAACCGCCTTCGGGTGTCCGTACGAAGGGNAAATCGCCGAAAGCCGTCTCCTCTCCATCGTCGCAANGTGCGTGGAACAAGGCGTTGGGGGAATCAGTCTCGCCGATACGACCGGGATGGCCAACCCCCGCCAAGTTTACCGGGTCTGTCGGCGAGTCAAAGATGCGGTTCCCGATCTTCCGCTCACGCTCCATTTTCACAACACGCGCGGAATGGGTCTGGCGAATGTGCTGGAGGGATTGCGTGCAGGTGTGGTGCGCTACGATGCTTCTTTGGGGGGAATCGGCGGTTGCCCGTTNGCACCGGGGGCATCGGGGAATATTTGCACGGAAGATCTGGTACACATGCTCCAGAGCATGGGATACGAGGTCCCGGTGGATCTGGATGCTCTCATTCGGGCGGCCAGGGAGTTGCAGGAGATTTTGGACAGGGAACTTCCGGGTCAGGTCATCAAGGCGGGAAAGGCTACGGATCTCCATCCTGCATAGCTTTCAGGGGACGTTGTCCCGCATGAAAAGATCGGAGGGAGGCTGTATGAAAGAACCGATTCGCAACGGGAAACTGTGGTTGGTTTTCGGGATTCTCTTTTTTCTGAGCGTTCCCTGGTATTTGCCGGTCGGGTCCTTTGAACCCGTCATTCTCGGCTTTCCCTACTGGGTGATCATCGTTCTGCTGGGTTCGGCGGCGATATCGCTGTTTCTTACGTATGTGTTGAAATACGAGTGGGATAT
>JGI1652J44930_10000312_pt1 | contig 19450 bp, 19 predicted proteins | sample NewIslsDNAsample_FD_44930 | JGI IMG/M metagenome (IMG submission 44930)
TAATCTATCACAATAACAGAAATACCGAATGAGGGTCGGGAGACGGAGTTCATCATAAAGCCTTTGCGGTGCGGCGGATCATGCCTTGTCTTCGCGACAAAACTTTCCGGGACGGGGGGCTTCCTGCCGATCGCGGTCACCGGGCAAACATACCGCCCCCCTCTGCAGACGGGAGGGAGAATCGTGGGCACATGTGTCGAGGAGATCGCGCTGGAGAAGGAACGATCAGTCATTGACACCTGGTCGAGATTGTACGGCTTTCAAGAGGAAGATATCCGGAAAGCGATGAAAAAAACCCGGACACCCGTGCTCTGGATCAACGGACTGGACTGCACGGGATGCATGGAATCCTTCCTGCGGGGAATATCGAGCACCACCGAATTGCTGCTGGATTGGATCTCGCTGGAATACAGCGAATTGCTCTCTTCCGCATCCGGACACCAGGCTGAAAGTCACAAAGGAAGAATCTCGAAGGAGTACGACGGGAAATTTGTGCTGGTCATCGAAGGGGCCATCCCGTTAAAGGACGAATATCTGACGGTCGCCGGAAAGTCCGTCCGGGAAGAGATCATCGCCACCGCCCAAAAGGCGAAAGCGGTGTTGGCCTTCGGAAGTTGTTCGGCATGGGGCGGGCTTCCCGCGGCAAAACCGAATCCGACCGAATCGGTTTCCATCCGGGAACTGGTGCCGAACGTGCCCGTCGTCCTGGTCCCGGGATGCCCACCGATCGCCGATGTGATGATCGGGACGCTCCTGCACCTGGCGATTTACGGCGAAATCCCCGAACTGGACAACAAAGGACGGCCAAAGCGGTTTTACCGTCAAACCGTCCACCAGGTCTGCCATCGGAAACCCTTTTTCGACAAGGGCTTGTTTGCGGAGTCCTACGACGACGAAAAGGCCCTGAAAGGATATTGCCTGTTCAAACTGGGATGCAAGGGGCCCTCCACCTTCAACGCCTGCGAAACATTGGGCTGGAACGGCATGCGCACCTCCCCCATCGGAGCCGGATTCGCCTGCATCGGGTGTTCGGAAAAAAATTTCTGGGACAAGGGGCCCCTGTGCCATCGCAAGGTTCGGGCGGGGGCGAAGATCAAGGCAAAAGCCAGATAAACATCCGGTCACACCAGAAAAGTGGAAACTTCCCTTTTTCCACTCCGCTTCCGCTTTCATTCCCCCCTCCGGCCAGGGCCCTTCCTCCTGGCGATTCCGACGCTGCCCGGCAAGCGTTGTGGGCTGCGAAATCGCCAGGCCTTGTTTTCAAACGGCAATATCCCGCCTGTCAAGCCCCCATTTTCCCCCTTGAACAGGCAAAGGCGAGGCCGCTCGGCCTCGCCTGCCCGATTTTCCTCCACAGCCCGGAACCGCAAAAAACCGGCGCTTACCCCCGGTTTCAAGCGTCCGCGCCTTGCTCGTTCAACATCTGAAACACCTGTTCCACGTCCTTGTCCCCTCTGCCCGAGAGGTTGACGAGGAGGATCCGGTCCCTCCCGAGGGTCGGCGCCAGCCGGATGGCGTGGGCGATGGCGTGGGCGCTCTCCAGGGCCGGCAGGATGCCCTCCGTTTTCGCCAGCAGCTGGAACGCCTCCAGCACTTCTTCGTTGGTGACGGTGACGTATTCGGCCCGTCCCGTCTCCTTCAGATGGCTGTGCTCCGGCCCGATGCCGGGATAATCCAGTCCGGCGGCGATGGAATAGGTGGGGCGCGGATTCCCCCGTTCGTCCAACAGAACGAGGCTCCTGAAGCCGTGAAGCACGGCGGGCACCCCTTCCGTCAGCGTGGCCGCCTGGTCCGGTTCCACGCCGATCAGCCGCACCTCTTCGTCCTCCAGGTAGTGGGCGAAGNCTCCGATGGCGTTGCTTCCNCCGCCGACGCAGGCGATGACGGCGTCGGGGAGGCGCCCCTCCTTCTCCAGGATTTGACGCTTCGACTCCTCACTGATGATCGACTGGAAATGCTTGACCATGGACGGGTACGGGTGCGGTCCCACGGCGGACCCCAGCAGGTAGAAGGTGTCTTCGTAGTTGGCGACCAAATCGGCCAGGGCTTCATCCACCGCGTCCTTCAATCTTCCCTGCCCCTTGGACACGGGAACGACCTTGGCCCCCAGCAGTTCCATCCGGAACACGTTCAACGCCTGTCTCTTCGTATCCTCGGCGCCCATGTAGATGGTGCAGTCCATGCCGAACAAGGCGCAGGCGGTCGCCGTGGCCACCCCGTGCTGGCCGGCGCCGGTCTCGGCGATGACCCGCTTGGCCCCCATCCGCTTGGCCAGCAGAATCTGCCCGATCGCGTTGTTGATCTTGTGCGCCCCCGTGTGATTCAGGTCCTCGCGCTTGAAATAGATCTTGGCGCCCTTCAGATGTTCCGTCAGATTCCGGGCGTAGGTCAGAGGCGTTTCGCGGCCGACGTACTCCCGCAAGTAATAAAGGTACTCCTCCTTGAAATCCGGATCGTCCTTGTACCGTTCGAACTGCTCCGCCAGGCGGTCCAGCACTTCCTGCAGCTCAGGAGATACGAAGCTTCCTCCAAATTGACCGAAATAACCCTGCTCCACCTCAACTCGGCTCATCTCGATTCCTCCTCGTCCTCTGACATCCTCTGATAAAAAGCAGGTGCTGTTTTTTGCATGATAGATCTTAAGCGCGGGAATGTCAACCGCCCGCAACTTCTTGCAACAGGGGCCGCCGCGCTCTTTTCACGGCCTCCTTGCCCCGGTTCAGCCTGAGAAAGGCCGGACCGGCCAAAGGCTAACAAATCCGCGGGAGCATCATGCCGCTCATCCGGCTGAGCCTCCTCGTGCTTCCGAGGGTTGAACGCAGCAACAGCCGTCCCTGCTCCCGGCCCGTCACGCGGCCGATCACCGCCGCCTCCCGCCCCAGGGGGTGGCCGCGCAGAAGCTTCACCACCTTCTCCTCATCCTCTTGGGCGACAATCAGGACCACCTTGCCCTCATTGGCCAGATACAGGGGGTCAAAGCCGAAAATGTCGCATGCCCCGCGGACTTCCCGCCGGACCGGCAATGCGGCCTCGTCCAACTGCACCGTCACCCGGAAATCCTCGCAGATCTCCACCAGGGCGGTGGCCAGACCGCCGCGGGTCGGATCGCGCATGATGCGCACTCCCCGCACGGAGGAAAGCAGCTCCGAGATCATGCCGCTTAAGGACGCGCAGTCGCTGAAGAGGCCGGGAGAAAGGCCCATCTCCCCCCGCGCCGCCAGCACGGCGATGCCGTGGTCGCCGATCGTTCCGCTTATGATCACCGCATCCCCTTCCCGGATCTGCTCGGGCTGAAGGCGCCGATCCGGGCGCAGGCGGCCGATTCCCGTCGTATGGACAAACAGTCCGTCCGCGCCGCCGCGTTCCACCACCTTGGTGTCCCCCGCCACGATCCGGACGCCCGCCCGCTTCGCCTCCTCGGCCATGGACCGCGCGATCCGGCGCAAATCCTCCACGGGAAAACCCTCTTCCAGAATAAACCCCGCCGTCAAAAAACGGGGCTCCGCCCCGCTGACGGCAATATCGTTTACCGTTCCCGACACCGCCAGCTTGCCGATGTCTCCTCCGGGAAAAAAGAGGGGCTTGATCACGAAGCTGTCGGTGGAGATGGCCACGTCGCCGCCTTCGAGGGGAAGCAGGGCGGCATCCCAACGCGCCTGCTCCTCATGCCCGAAGGCTTCGACAAACACCTCCCGGACCAGCTGGTGCGCCAGTTCACCGCCGTCTCCGTGAGCCAGGCTGATTTTCCCCTTCAACTTCCATCCCCCGCCTCCATGTAGTGATAATGGGCGGCACAGCTTCCTTCGCTCGAAACCATGCAGGGGCCGATCGGACGGGCCGGCGTGCACGCCTTCCCGAACAAGGGACATTCCGGCGGCGTCGCCACGCCCCGGATGATTTCCCCGCAGCGGCACTTCGTCTTACGCGGCTCTTCCACCTTTATGGAAAAGCGGCGCTTGGCATTCAGATGGGCATATTCCGGACGGATGTCGAGGCCGCTTTTGGGGATGACGCCGATCCCCCGCCAGGCTTCGTCCACCGGTTCCAAATACCTTTCCATCAATTGTTGCGCCCGGATATTGCCCTCCTCGCGGACCACCCCGGAATATTCGTTGACGATCTCCGCCCGGCCGGCGAGAACCAGCTCCAGCAGCCGGTGAATCCCCGCCAGAATCTGAACCGGTTCAAAACCGCTGATCACACCCGGCATTCCGTATTCCTCGGTCAAATAGCGGTATCCTTTCCGTCCGATCACGATCGAGACATGGCCGGGCAGGATCAACCCATCGAGGCGCACCTCCTTCGATTCCAGCAACACCCTCAAAACCGGCTCCACCAGCTTGGTCGTCATCCACATGGAAAAATTGTCCATCCCCCGCTCCTTTGCCGCCTTGAGCGTCGCCGCCAAAACCGGGATCGTCGTCTCAAAGCCGATGCCGAGAAAAATCACTTCCTTGTCCGGGTTTCCGGCGGCGATCTTCAGCGCATCGTCGGGCGAATACACCGGGCGGATGTCCGCCCCCTCCGCTTTCGCTTCCATGAGGCTGCGCCTTGAACCGGGAACCCGCATCATATCTCCGAAGGTGCAGAGGATCCGGCCGTCTCCGTCAGCCAACTGGATCATGGCGTCGATGTCTTTCTGATCGGTGACGCAAACCGGGCATCCCGGACCGGAGATGAGCTTCACGTGCCCCCGCAGAAGGGCTTTGATCCCCGTGCGCGCCAAAGCCATCGTGTGGGAACCGCACACTTCCATGAAGGCGGGCTCCCTCCCCGTCCGGTCCTTGTACTCTTCCGCCAGTTTCCGGATGCGATCCAGCAGCTTCCGGCCGAGGACCGGATCGGAACACTGCTCAAGAATCTCCCGCATCGGCGATCAACCTCCAGGCCTCCATGCTGGCTTTGGCGTGCTCCTCGCTGATGACCGACATGGCCTGCCCCGCGTGGACGATCACATAGTCCCCGACGCGCACCTCGGGCACGAAGATGATTCCCACGCGCATCCGCGATCCCATCACATCCACCCATGCGTCAAAGTCCCCTCTTTCCACCACGCGGGCCGGAACCCCCATGCACATCGCCGCTTCCCTCCTCCTCCGAATGCGCCTTGTCCTGACGGGAGGCGATCACCAATTGCCCAANCGCCAGCCCCCCGTCGCTCGGCGGCACCCGCCGGTGGGTGTACACCCGGAAACCNGCGCGCCTCAACCGGTCCGCAATCGCCTGCGACAGATATTCGTTGTGAAAACTTCCCCCGGACAGGGCGACACTGCGGTTCAGTCCGGGCCGCCTCTCGCTCCAGGACAAAACCCTCTCGACGCACACCCGGGCCACCGTCCGCTGAAACTTCTCCACAATCCTCGCGACCGGCACGCCGGAAAAGCGGTCACGGATCAGTTCCCTGAGCATCGGCGAAAAATCGATCTCCTCCAAACCGCCTTCGCCCGCCCTCAACGCATGCGGATAAACCTCATCCGCCTCGCCGGCCTCCGGATCCTCTGTTTTCCGCCCCANCTCCGACAGGCGGATCGCCGCTTCCCCGTCGTAGCTGGAGGCGCGGCAAACGCCGAGAAGGGCGCTGACTGCATCGAACAGCCTGCCGCAGGTGCCCGCCAGGGGGCTGTTGATGCCCGAACGGGTCATCTGCGCGATCACGTCGATCTCCCTCATCCGCTCGGGAAACAGGCGTTTCGCCCATTCCACCCCCTCTTCCCCGAACAGATCGGCCAGCATGCCCGCGGCATTGCGCCAGGGCTCGCGAACCGCCCTCTCGCTCCCGGGCAACGGCGTATATCGGAGATGGGCCAGCCGCTCAAAGGAACGGGCGTCGCCATACAAGATTTCAAATCCCCAGATTTTCCCGTCCAATCCGTAACCGGTTCCGTCCAGAATGATCCCGAAACAGGGCTCGTTGACCCCGTTGTCCACCTGGCAGGCCACCAGATGGGCGTGATGGTGCTGAACCGGCACCACCGGGATGCCCATTTCCCGGGCCAAGGGCCAGGTGCTGTAGCCGGGGTGGAGATCCACCGCCGCCGCTTTCGGCCTGATGCCCAGCCATTTCAACAGGTGACGGAACTCCCGTTGAAAACGGTCGATCACTTNCAGACTGTCCATGTCGCCGATGTGGGGGCCGAGAAAAATTTGGTTTCCCCGGCCGATCGCAAACACATTTTTCTGTTGCCCGCCAAGGGCCACCACGCCGTCCACCGGATGCGGCGCAGGCAGGGGATCGGGCACAAACCCGCGGGAACGGCGATAAAAAAGGGGAACATCCCCGCGGACCCGCACCACCGAATCATCGATCGGGTGCAGGATTTCCCGGTCGGAGGAAAGGACCGCATCGGCGATATCCGCGAGATAATGGAACGCCTCTTCGTCCCTGTACAAAATGGGCAAGCCGGAGGGATTGGCGCTGGTCATCACCAGCGCCCGCAGGGAGCCGTCCGCAAACAGCAGATGATGCAGCGGGGTATAAGGCAGCATGACGCCGAGGGTCCCCAGGCCGGGAGCCAAAAGCTCCGGCAAACCCGCATCGCTTCGCCTGTCGAGGATCACGATGGGGGATTCCGGGGAAGCGAGCATCTTCTCCTCCGCTTCCGACAGCAGGCACAGGCGGCGCGCCTCCTCCAGGGAGCGCACCATCACGGCCAAGGGACGCCTGGGGCGCCGCTTTCCCTCGCGCAGCCGCCGGACCGCCGCTTCATCGAAGGCGTCGCAGGCCAGGTGATATCCGCCCAGCCCCTTGACCGCCACAATCTCTCCCCGCTCAAGACGAATCCGCGCTTCCTGGAGAGCGCGCTCCCCCTCCGCCAATTTTTCGCCGCCGATGGTGAAAAGAATAAGCTTCGGGCCGCACTCGGGGCAGGCGATGGGCTGCGCATGATGGCGGCGGTTGCCGGCATCGTGGTATTCCGACGCGCACCGCTCGCACATGGTGAAGGANTTCATCGCCGTAAAGGGCCGGTCATAGGGCAATTCCTCGATGATCGTGTAACGGGGTCCGCACTGGGTGCAATTGATGAAGGGATAGCGATAGCGGAAATTTCCCGGATCGAACATCTCCTCCAGGCATTCCTCGCACACGGCCGCATCCACGGGAATGACGACGGAGGCATCGCCGCGCCGGTCGCTCTCCTGGATGACAAAGTCCCGATAACCCTTTACCGGCACCTTTTCCTCCAGCACCTGATCCACCCGCGACAGGCGCGGCGGGCGCTTCTTCAGCCGCATCAGCAAGCGGTCGATGGCGCGGGGCTCCCCTTCCACCACGATGCGAACCCCATCCATGTTGTTCTGGACGGTTCCCTTCAGCCCGAGCAGGCGGGCTTGTTCGTAGACAAAGGGGCGGAAACCCACCCCCTGAACCCTGCCCCGGACGGTGATCCGCCTCGCCTCAATCATGGGACATCCTCTCGCGGATCCAGTTCAGCCATGCCTCCATCCCTTCACCCGTCTTGGCCGAAAGGGGAAGCAGGCGGGAAGCGGGCTGGATGCCCCGCAGGTCGGCGGCGGCTTCTTCCAGATCAAACTCGACATGGGGGAGCAAATCGATCTTGTTGAGCAACACCAGCTCGGTGCGCCGGAACATCACCGGATATTTGGCGATTTTGTCGTTCCCCTCGGTTACGCTCAGCACCACCACCTTGTGGTGTTGTCCGAGATCGTACCCGGAGGGACAGATGAGATTGCCGACGTTTTCGATGAACAACAGGTCGAGGTCGTCCAGGGATAAATCGGGCAGCACTTTGGCGATCATCCGGGCGTCCAGATGACAGCCGCCGTGGGTGTTGATCTGCACCGCCTCCGCTCCCAGCGCCCGGATGCGGTCGGCATCCTTCTGCGTCGCCAGGTCTCCCTCGATCACGCCGATGCGGAATTCGGGCGCCAGCGCNTCGATGGTCCGCTCCAGGATCGTCGTTTTCCCCGAACCCGGCGAACTCATCATGTTGATCACGAGGGTGTCGGTGCGGTCAAACAGCGATCGGTTGAATGCGGCCGCACGGTTGTTGTCGGCCAACACGCTTTCATCCAGCATCACTTTCATNCCCATCATCTTCCTTCATAGGATCTCACGCAAAAGGTCTCTCCGGAGACGATCATTCCAGACGGCATGTTGCAGTGGGGGCACAGGGCGATCAGCCGCTCCGGCGCATATTCCCTGCCGCAGACGGTGCAGCGCGCCCGGGCCTCCTCGCGCACGATGACCAGTTCCGCCTCCGGATCGAGCATCTCTTCCCCCCGCCTCTTGTAAATTTCGAAGGCCATATCCAGCGCGCCCGGAAGNACGTTGCTCAACTCGCCGACAACCACTTCGATGCGTTCGATGGTGGAAAAATTTCGCTTCCGGGCATCCCNCCGAACCAGGCTCAGGATGTCGCCCATCAACGCCAATTCGTGCATGGTACCCCTCCCGGCACCGGTTTCTCATTCCCTCAACCCCACATACCACGTCCCGTCCNTTTTTTTCACCGGATATCGACGCAGCCGGAGATTCCCCNCCCCGTCGAGGGGAGACCANTCCTTCCCGCACAGAAAACAATGGAAGCGCTTCACGTGAGGGAGCCAGTGAACCACCGTCCGGCACTGGGTGCACTCGTTTCCGAAGGCGCCCGTCTTCTCCCCCGCCACCAAAAACANGCCCTTCCCCTCGACAAACACCTCCTTCACCTGAAGGGCGCCCGCCGCTTCGCCTTCCAGGGCATGCTCCGGCAGCGGATGCCAGCGAATCCCCGAAATGCGGTCGATCACGCGTTCCATTTTTTCCAGATCGTCCTCGATCAAGGGATGGGCGATGTACGCCGCCGTCTGAAGCAGATCGTCTCTCAGCTGCCGCAAAAATTCTTTCCGGTTCATGGCCCGATTCCCCAACGCTCGATTTGTCCGACCACCGCGTCGATCAATGCCGGAACCGCCTGCCTCACTTCCTCCGACAACCCGATCCCAAAGGCCAAAGAGGCGGGCTCAATCCCGAACAGCATCACCTCTTTGGGCCCTTTTCCCCGCCATTGCGCGGCCTGCAGCACTTCCTGGAACCCGATCTGATGGATGGACAGTTTCCGCGAGAAATAGGCGGGGATGTCGCCGCCCTTCAGAACGATGATCGTCCCCGGCTCCGCCTCCGCCCGGATGGCGTCGATCACGATCAAATATTCGGCCTCCTCCACCGGCCCGAGCAACCGGAGACCGTCCGTGGCCCCCTCGATGATTTCCACCCGCTCCCGGCCGCGGAGGGCTTTCCGCAGCTCCGGCAGGATGTGAACGCCCAGCCCCTCATCGGAATACAGGATGTTTCCGATCCCCAGCACCGTGACGCCTTTCCGCCGATCCGCCGGCCGGATCCCCCGCTCCGCCTTCGCCTCCGCCTCTTTCCTCATCGCCCCTCTCCTTTCGCGCGGCCTCATATTTGTAACCGGTGAATATGGAGGAAATCGTCGCGTTGCGGCTCAACCAATCCTCGCGAAACGCCATGTACACGTGGATCGGAACAAACAGGGCAAACCCCCAGGCGACCAAATGATGCCACGAGCGGACGGAGAAGCTGTCCCCGCCAAACAGCGCCGCAACCCGGGAAAACAGGCCGCCCGCGGCCGATTCCCATTGCGGTTCAAAATAGAGGACAAAACCCGTCAGCACCATGATCACCGAACCGAGGCCGATGAAGATCAGATAACTCAACTCGGCCAGGGGGTTGTGGCCGATGTAGTGGGGCTTTCGGTTNNTCAGGAACAGATAGGATTTCAGNGTCTCCACAAGCCCCCGCCAAAACGCGCGGCGCAGCGGATTGGTCCGGGCGTACCGGTTCCCCTTCAGGAACCAGTAGGCCCGCATCAACAGATTGGCCGTGAACAGGAAGGCCGCGATGAAATGAATGTAACGGGCCCACCCCATCAGGAAGAAGAAATGGGCTTCTTCGGAAACGGCCGGAACGACGAAGGGATTTCCGATGTACAANCCGGTGGCGAACAGCACAACGATGCAGAGGGCATTGACCCAGTGAAAAACCCGCACCGGCAATTCCCACACGTATACGCTCCTCTTCATCCGCTCCACGGTTCATCCCCCCCATCCGATGCGGATGTCCACGGAGGCGGATCCGCTCACATCCGTCAGATGGACCGCGCACGCCATACAGGGGTCGAAGGAATGGATGATGCGCAAGATCTCCAGGGGCTTTTCCGGATCGGTCACCGGCGTTCCGATCAGGGAAGCCTCATAGGCACCCCGGTTGCCCTTGTGGTCGCGGGGCGAGGCGTTCCAGGTCGTGGGCACCACCATTTGGTAGTTCTTCGTCTTGCCGTCTTCAATCTCCACCCAATGGCCCAGGGAACCCCGCGGCGCCTCCACCCAGCCGACGCCCCTGGCCCGTTTCGGCCAGGTTCCCGGCTCCCACTTGGCGCTGTTGAAGGTGATCTGGTCGCCGTTTTTGATGTTTGTAAGCAGCTGGTCCATGTCCTGCCGCATCCAGCGGGCGGTCAGCCTGGTCTCCAATCCGCGGGCAAGGGTGCGCCCCAGTGCGGAACGGAGAGCCGAGAAGGGGATCTCCAGCCTTTTCAGCGCCTCGTCGACCAGCTCCACGGTCCCCTCGATTCCCGCAGCGTAGCTCACCATGATCCGGGCCAGCGGTCCGGTCTCCATCGGATGCTCCTTCCAGCGGGGAGCCTTCACCCAGCTGTACTTCTCCTCCGTGTTGAGACGGGTATAGGGCGGCTTCGGACCGCTGTAGCGAAGGGTGGTTTCCCCTTCCCAGGGATGGCGTCCCTTGCCGCCTTCGCCCTCATAGTCATACCAGGAACGATCGACGAACTCTTTCACCTGTTCCGGGTCTTTCAAATCGACCTCCAGCACTTCGTCCAGATTCCCGCCCAGAATCACCCCGCGGGGCATCCGATATTTGCTTGTGTCGCGGATGTCGCCGGTGGAAAAATCGCCGTAGCACAAGTAGTTGTCCAATCCGCCGCCGTACCGCCAATCCTTGTAGTGCGAGGCGATCGCAAACAGATCGGGAATATACACCTGCTCGACAAACTCGACGGCCTGATCGATCAGCTGGGAAACGTGCATCAACTGCTCCGCGTGCACTGCGTTGTCGCTGTCGATGTCGATGGGGGTGGCCATCCCGCCGACCACGTAGTGGGGGTGCGGGTTTTTCCCGCCGAGGATCGTGTGCACCTTGACGATCTCCTTCTGCCAATCCAGCGCCTCCAAATAGTGCGCCACCGCCAGCAGATTGACTTCCGGCGGGAGCTTGTAGGCGGGGTGCCCCCAATAGCCGTTGGCGAACAGGCCCAATTGCCCGCTCTCCACCACAGTCTTCACGCTTTTCTGCACATCTTTGAAATACCCCGGCGATGACTTCGGCCAACGGGACAGGGACTGGGCGATCCGGCTCGTCTCCTCCGGATCCGCCTTCAAAGCGCTGAGGACGTCGACCCAATCGAGGGCGTGCAGATGATAAAAATGCACCACATGGTCGTGGACAAAAAGCGCTTCGTTCATGATATTGCGGATCAGATGCGCGTTGGGCGGAATCCGGATGTCCAGCGCATCCTCCACCGCGCGAACGGAGGCCAAAGCGTGCGTCGTCGTGCAGACCCCGCAAACCCGCTGGGTGTACGCCCAGAGGTCCCGGGGATCGCGGTCCCGCACGATCAATTCGATGCCCCGCACCGCCGTTCCCGAACTGTAGGCCTCCTTGATCCTGCCCCCGTCGATGTCCGCTTCGATGCGCAAATGCCCCTCGATCCGGGTGACCGGGTCCACCACAATCCGCTTACTCATGGGAATCCCCTCCATCCGCGGAAGAGCCTGTCCGCTTTTTCTTCACCGCGGTGATTGCGGCATGGGCGGCAATCCCCGCCANCGTCGCCCCTACCGTATACAGCCCGATCTTGTCCAAATCGGCCGTCGTCTGGGTTGCGGGAATCTTCGCTCTCCGCACAAACAACGGCCCGTTGTCCCAAAAGTTCTTCTCGGAGCATCCGATGCAGGGATTTCCCGACAGGATCGGAAAACCGACGCCNCCGTTCCAGCGCATCTCCGCACAGGAATTGTAGGTGGTGGGACCTTTGCAGCCCAGCTTGTACANACAATACCCCTGTTTTGCTCCCTCATCGTCGAAGGATTCGGCAAACAGTCCCGCATCGAAATAGGCCCGCCGGTTGCATTTGTCGTGGATCCGGTGGCGGTAAAAGGCCTTCGGCCGCCCCAGATGATCCAGTTCGGGCAGGCGGTCGAAGGTGATCATGTGGGCGATCACCCCCGTCATCACCTCCCCGATCGGCGGACAACCGGGAACGCGGATCACCGGTTTGTCGGTCACCAGATCGGCAACCGACACCGCCTCCGTCGGGTTCGGCTTGGCTCCCGCAATTCCCCCCCAGGAGGAACAGGTTCCGTAGGCGATGATCGCCTTCGCACCCCTGGCCGATTCCAACAGCAGCTCCTTCGCCGACACTCCTCCGATGGTCGCGCAGTATTCCTGCCGCGGAATGCTTCCTTCCACCACGAGCAGGTATTCCCCGTCGTGCTCCTTCATCACCCTTTTGCGCGCCATCTCCGCCTGGTGTCCGCTCGCCGCCGACAGCAACTCGCTGTATTCAAGGGAAATCATGTCCANTAAAACGCTGCCCGCCTTCGGATGGGACGAACGGATAAAGGACTCGGAGCATCCCGTGCAATCCTGCATCTGCAGCCAGAGGACCGGCACGCGCCGCTTCTTTTCCATTGCGCGGACCACTTTGTCCGCCTCCGAATAATGGAGGCCGATGGTCGCGGCCAGCATGGCGCACATTTTCAGAAAGTCCCTGCGCGACAGGCCGCCCTCCCNCATCCTCTCCGCGATGGTCTGTTCCCGAGCCAACCTGTACCCCCCTCATTTATGGCCTTTGTCCACTTTATATCAGTTGGTCGAGGCGGCAAACGATGAAAAAAATCACGTTCTCCCCGGGAAAACCCCGGACATTTCCCGAAACCGCCATGGGAAGGTGATCTCCCAACAGGGGAAAAAGCGGTTTCAGAAAGGGGGAAGGAAGAACGCGGGAGCACAGGGCGCGTCTTTTTCAACCGCCACCCGTGAAGAAAATCTTTCCGCGGCCCGGTTGTTGATTTTTTTCACAGTTCTTCCGTCTCTCCGTTGATACAATGAAAACCCAACATCACCAGCCAGTCTGACGTTGGGAGTGCGGAAAATGAGAGGTTCTTGGTGGGCCGTTCTCGGCATCTTTTGTATCCTGGCCGCGGGATGTTTCCCTTCGGAACAACCCGCCCCCGGCCAAAAGAAAGACGAGCTGGTCCTGGCCATCGGGACGGAACCGGAGGACGGCTTCGATCCCACGACGGGGTGGGGGCGTTACGGTTCCCCCCTTTTCCAGAGCACCCTGCTGAAGCGGGATCACGCGATGAACATCACAAACGACCTGGCCGAGGAGTACGAAATAAGCGGCGACGGAACCGTCTGGACCGTGAAACTTCGGAAAAATGTCAGATTTTCCGACGGAACGCCCCTTACCGCATCCGACGTGAAATACACCTTTGAGGCGGCCGCCGAAAGCGGATCCCTCGTCGATCTGCAGCAACTGGAAAAAGTGGAAGTCCTCGACGATCACACGGTGAAATTCACCCTGAAGGAGCCCCGGTCCACCTTCATTCATTCGCTGATCACCATCGGCATCGTGCCCCGGCACGCCCACGGCGAGGATTACGCGGAACATCCGGTCGGTTCCGGCCCTTACCGGCTGGTGCAATGGGACAAGGGGCAACAGTTGATCGTGGAGGCAAACCCGCACTACCACGGCACCCGTCCCTACTTCAAAAAACTGACCTTCCTCTTCTTAAGCGAAGATGCCGCCTTTGCGGCGGCCAAGGCGGGAAAGGTGGATGTGGCGTACATTCCCGCCGCCTTCGGAAAGGAAAAGGTGCCGGGAATGCGCCTGGAAAAAATCCGGACGGTTGACAACCGCGGCATCATGTTTCCCTTCGTTCCGTCGGGGGCAAAAACAAAGGACGGAAAGCCGGTCGGAAACGACGTGACGGCGGATGCGGCGATCCGGCGCGCCGTCAATATCGCCGTCGACAGGCAGGCGCTCGTGGAGGGCGTCCTGGAAGGTTTCGGCACCCCCGCCTATACCGTCAACGACCGCCTTCCCTGGTGGAACCCGGAAGCGGTGATCAAGGACGGCGATCGGAAGACGGCCGAAAAAATCCTGGATGAGGCGGGGTGGAAGGATCGCGACGGCGACGGCATCCGTGAAAAGGGTTCCCTGCGGGCGGAATTCAACCTGCTGTATCCGGCGGATGATGTCACACGGCAATCCCTGGCGATCGCCGTGGCCGACATGATGAAGCCGCTGGGCATCCGGATCCGCGTCGAGGGAAAAAGCTGGGACGCCATTGAAAAGCTGATGCACGCCAACGCCGTGCTGTTCGGCTGGGGAAGCCATGATCCGCTGGAGATGTACCATCTGTACAGCAGCGAATTTCGCGGCGTCGACCTGTACAATCCCGGTTATTACAAAAACCCCGTCGTAGACGCGTATCTGAAAAAGGCCTTGGCAACCCCGGACGAAAAGCGGTCGTTGGAATACTGGAAAAAGGCCCAGTGGGACGGCAAGACGGGCGTGAGCGCGAAGGGGGACGCGCCGTGGGCCTGGCTGGTCAATCTCGACCACCTGTATCTCGTAAAGGAAAACCTGGATATCGGCAAACAGAAAATCCATCCCCACGGCCACGGTTGGCCCATCACGGACAACGTGGAGGAATGGAAATGGATCGATCGCCCATGAAACGGGGTGGGTTGGTTGCTGCGGATCGTCCTCCGGTTCCTGTTTGAAAAAATCTTGAAACTCCTTCTCCTGCTGTTTGCCGTCTGCACCCTTTCCTTCTGGATGGTCGAGCTTTCCCCGATCGACCCGATCCGGGCGTACGTGGGCGCGGACCTGATGGTGGTCAGCCCGGAACAACGGGAAGCGATCGCCCGGCACTGGGGCCTTGACCAACCTCCCGCCGAACGCTACCGGCAGTGGCTGTCGGCCATCCTCCAAGGGGATTTGGGAACGTCCATGATTTATCGGCGACCGGTGGCGGAGGTGATTTCCGAGCGCTTTCTGAACTCGCTGCCGCTTCTGTTCAGCGCCTGGCTGCTCTCCGGCCTGATCGGATTTGCCGCCGGCGTCATCGCCGCCGTAAAGAGGGATACGTGGATCGACCGCCTGATCAAAGGGTATTGTTATACGCTGGTGTCGACCCCCTCCTTCTGGGTGGGAATCCTGCTCATGATGATTTTCTCCGTGTGGCTGGGCTGGCTGCCNGTGGGATTAAGCGTTCCCATCGGCGTGCCCGCGGAGGAGGTGACCTGGTCCGATCGCCTCCGCCACATGATTTTGCCCGCCCTCACCCTGGGCCTGGTCGGCATCTCCGCCGTCGCCCTGCACACCCGGCAGAAAATGATCGACGTGCTCGGCAGCGAATATGTCCTGTTTGCCCGGGCCCGGGGCGAAAAGGGATTTGTCCTGCTTTGGCGGCATGGACTTCGCAACGCGGCCCTGCCGGCGATCACCCTGCAATTTGCCTCCTTGAATGAATTGTTCGGAGGAGCCGTCCTCGCCGAGCAGGTGTTTTCATACCCGGGACTCGGCCGTGTGACCATCGAAGCGGGATTGCNGGGAGACGTGCCCCTGCTGCTCGGGATTGTGCTCTTCAGCACCCTGTTTGTCTTCGTCGGAAACACGGCGGCCGATCTCCTCTACCGCCTCCTCGATCCGAGAATGAGGGAAGGGGATGCTCCATGAAACGCCCGGCCGCCGGAAAGAAGGGCGGACGGCTCCTCCTGCTCCGTTCCGGGAACCGCCGGCAACAAACCCTGCTTCTTTCGATCCTTGTCGGCCTGCTGCTCCTTTCCGTTTGGCTTTGGGGGATCCTGCTGGACGACGAAAAAACGGCGACGCGCCTTCAGGAGCACAACCGCCCCCCGTCCCTGGAGCACCCCTTCGGCACCGACTGGCTCGGCCGGGATATGTTTGTCCGCACGATCAAAGGCTTGTCCCTGAGCATCATGGTCGGCCTGTCGTCGGCGGCCGCCGGCACGTTGGTTTCCCTGTTGCTGGGCCTTGCGGCGGCCACGATGGGGAAGGCGGCGGATCGGATCATCACCTGGCTCATCGATCTCTTTCTGAGCGTGCCGCACCTCGTCTCGCTGATCCTGATCGCCTTCGTGCTGGGCGGCGGCAAAAAGGGNGTGATCATCGGCATCGCCCTCACCCACTGGCCCGTCCTGTGCCGGGTCCTTCGCGCCGAAATCCTGCAACTGCGTTCCGCGGAATTTGTCCAGCTCTCGCGCCGTCTGGGAAAATCCCGCTGGTGGATCGCCACGAGGCACGTGCTGCCCCACTTGCTGCCCCAGCTGATCGTCGGCTTTTTGCTGATGTTTCCCCACGCGATCCTGCACGAGGCATCCATCACGTTCCTCGGATTGGGATTGTCGCCCGACGAACCCGCCATCGGGGTCATCCTCTCCGAATCGATGCGGTATCTGTCCACGGGCCACCTGTGGCTCGCCTTTTTTCCGGGGTTGAGCTTGCTCCTCGTCGTCCGCGCNTTCGATCTTCTCGGGGAAAACGTGCGCCTGCTGATCGATCCGCATCATTATCACGAATGATTCCCGTCCCCATTTTTTCCGATCCGAGGTGATCCGGTGATGTCCGTCCTGGAAGTGAAGGGCTTGTCCGTTTCGCTTCTCCGATATCAAAAAGGATTGCGCCGACAGACCCAGCGCGTCATCGATGATCTCCACCTGTCGGTCGACGCCGGCGAAATCCTCGCGGTCGCAGGCGCCAGCGGCTCGGGCAAAAGCCTGCTCGCCCATGCGATATTGGGAATCCTTCCAGGCCATGCGCAGGTGTCGGGAGCGATTTTTTACCGGGGAAAGGAACTCAGCAGCCTCAGGCGGGCGGAACTGATGGGAAGGGAAATCGCCTATGTACCGCAGTCGGTCCTGTATCTCAATCCGCTGATGCGCGTGGGCAAACAGGTGAGAACGGCCGTCCGCACCGGAGACCCGGTCGCGGTGCAGCGGGCCGCTTTTGCGCGCTTTGGTTTGAGCCCGGCGGTGGAGAAGCGGTATCCCTTTCAATTGTCGGGGGGAATGGCCCGGCGCGTGCTGGTTTCCATCGCCGCCGTGAGCGGCGCAAACCTGATCATCGCCGATGAACCGACGCCCGGACTGGACCCTGCGGTGATTGCGGAATCGCTGTCCCTTTTTCGGGAACTGGCCGATCGGGGCTCCGCCGTCATGNTCATCAGCCACGACATCGGTTCCGTCTTGAAAGTCGCCGACCGGATCGCCGTCTTCTGCGCCGGAACCGCCGTCGAAATCGCCCGGGCGGAGGACTTTGAGGGAAACGGCGAGGCGTTNNNGCACCCCTATTCGCGGGCGCTGTGGAGGGCGCTTCCGCAAAACGATTTCACCCCCGCTCCGTGGCCGGTTCCTTCCTCCCCGGAGACGTCGCCAATCTGTCCCTTNGCCCGGGGGTGTGAGCGGGCAACGGACGCATGTTTCACCAACCGTCCGGAGCCGACATGGTTGGGAAACAGGATGGTGAGGTGCATCCATGGCTCTTGAGGGAAAAGGCCTGTCCTTTCGCTATCGTCGCGGCCAATGGCTGTTCCGGGGGTTTGATATCCGGATCCATCCGGGCGAAATCGTCGGCCTCACCGGTCCGAGCGGCTGCGGAAAAACCTCGCTTGCGCGCCTTCTTGCCGGTTATGCCAAACCCCTTTCGGGTCATGTTCGGGTGGACGGCTCCCCCCTTCCCCGATCCGGCTTTTTCCCCGTCCAGCTGATCTTCCAACATCCGGAAAAAGCGGTCAATCCCCGCTGGAACATCCGGCAAATCCTGAAGGAGGGCGGGGCGGCGGAGGACTCCCTGCTCGCCTCCCTGGGCATCGAGCGCGCGTGGCTCGACCGGCGGCCAAAGGAGCTGTCCGGCGGGGAATTGCAGCGCGTATGCATCGCCCGCGCCCTGGGACCGAAGACCCGGTATCTGATCGCCGACGAAATGACGGCGATGCTGGATGCCATCACCCAGGCNCAGATCTGGCATGCGGTCCTCGACATCGCAAAAGCGCGCCGATTGGGGATCCTGGTGATCAGCCACGACGAACCTTTGCTCGAAAAGTTGTGCCACCGCATCATCCATTTTAAACAGGCGGGCGGGGGAAGCATCCTTCCTCCCGGCCCGCGCTGAAAAATGCGTCTTTTGCCGCCTCCTCCCGGTCACTTGGTGCANGGGCGGGGCGTGTCGTGCACCGGGGGCGGGGCGGGAGGCAAGTGGGGTTTTTGGCCAAGCGGCTTGGGATGCTCGACGTAATTGAAGGTTCCCCTCCTGTCCGGCGCGGTGCCGTACGCCCACCGGCCGCAGGCGCTTTCGTTGCCCTTCGAGAAATTGAACAGGGTGTACGCCACTTCGTTGATTTGGTACTCCCGCGGGAAGGTGGTGGGAACCACTTTGCCTCCTTCGCAGGCCTCCAATTCCTTGATCGCGGCCATCCACTGGTTCTGATGCATGTTGTCCCGGGCGATCAACCAGGAGAGCATGTCTTTGACGCCGCGGTCATCCGTCATCTCCCACAACCGGACCGCTTGCAGTCGCCCCTGGGATTCGGCGTTCAGATTGGCCCGGAAATCGGCGAGCAAATTGCCGCTGGCAATGGTGTACCGCGCGTTCCAGGGATATCCCACGCTGTCCGTCGGAGTGGCTCCCAAGCCGGAGACGATCACATGCTGGGGGTTCATCCCGCCCATCACCGCCTCGATCACCGGGTTTTTGGCCGCCTCCTCCTGATCCTTGACGGGGGCGCCGTCCAACAGCCGGGCGATCATGGTGGCGATCATCTCAATGTGCGCCAGCTCTTCGGTGCCGGTGTCGAGAAGCAGGTCCCGGTATTTCGATTTCGATTTGCACCGGCAATTCCACCCCTGAAACAAGTATTGCATGGCGACGGTGATTTCTCCGAACTGACCGCCGAGGATTTCCTGCAATTTTTTGGCGTAGATCGGATCCGGGCGTTCGGGTTTGGCCTCGTACTGCAACTCTTTCACATGGAAAAACACGGAAATGCCTCCTTCTCAGGTCTTCCCTCTCCAATCATATGAGGCAGTCGCCCATCTGGTGAATGACGATGCATCGGAAAGGCTTTCCCGACGAAAAAAAGCCGCATCCTAACGGATGCGGCTCTGGCTATTGAAAATTCAGGAGGAAACGAGTTTTCGTCTCAGCTCCGTTTGAACGACGAGTCGCTCGCTTCCCCGCTTCTTCAGGCTTCGAGATGGGTCAGTCTCAGCCTCATCCTAACGGATGCGGCTGCAATCAATATTCCGCAAACTGCTACAACAGCTTCTCCATGGCCATCACATCGACGAACCGGCCGTCCAGTTTTCCGTGGTTTCGGAAGA
>JGI1652J44930_10000314_pt1 | contig 19401 bp, 14 predicted proteins | sample NewIslsDNAsample_FD_44930 | JGI IMG/M metagenome (IMG submission 44930)
AGGTTCGTAGACCCTCTCACTGAATGAAAAGAGGAGAATGTTTGCCAACATTCTCCTCCATTTGTCTATCTGGAACTACTTATGTCCCAGCCTCGTTTTTTATGTCATCATTGATTTGCTTTCAGTAATTCATCAGGATTAAGCTGTTTCAATGTTTCAGGAACAAACAAGCCGTCTTTGCGAATAAGCGTGCCATCAAAATAAATTTCGCCGCCTCCGTATTCCGGACGCTGGATGCAGACGAGATCCCAATGGATGGCGGAATGATTGCCGTTATATGCCTCGTCGTAGCATTGTCCCGGCGTAAAATGAAAACTGCCGGCAATTTTTTCATCAAACAGAATGTCTTTCATTGGGTGTAAAATATAAGGATTTAATCCAATCGCAAATTCCCCGATGTAGCGCGCGCCTTCATCGGTATCAAGAATTCGGTTCAACCGTTCGGTGTCGTTTGCTTCGGCATGAACGATTTTTCCGTCTTTAAATTTAAACGTAATCTTTTCAAAAACAAAACTATGATATGGCGAAGGGGTATTAAACGTAATTGTGCCGTTGACGGAATCTTTTACTGGTGCTGTGAATACTTCACCGTCTGGAATGTTCAAGCGGCCGTCGCATTTAATCGCAGGGATGTCTTTGATCGAAAACCGCAGGTCGGTGCCAGGGCCTTTAATTTCAACAATATCCGTTTTGTTCATCCACTCGACGAGCGGATCCATCGCTTTTGACAAATGGCTGTAGTCGAGATTGCAAACATTAAAATAAAAATCTTCAAACGCTTCAGTGCTCATATTTGCAAGCTGCGCCATCGAAGGCGTCGGGTAACGAAGGACGCACCATTTTGTTTTTGGCACGCGGATATCGCGATGCACTTTATTTCCAATCGTTTTTTCATACATTTCCATTTTATCGTGCGGCACGTCAGAGAGTTCGGAAATGTTGTCCCCTGAACGGAGTCCGATGTAAGCATCCATTTGTTTCATGACGTTTGCTTCAAATTCAGCCAGGAGCTCAAATTGCTCGTATACCCCCTGCCTGAGCAGCGCACGGTTGATGCGGTAATCTTTGATCGACACGAACGGAAAACCGCCATATTCATACGTTTTTTCCACCAGCGCCTGGACGAGTTCCCTTTCAAATCCGAAGTTTTCAATCAGAACTTTTTCACCTTTTTGTACATTCAGCGAGTAGCGGATTAAATTGTCAGCCAATTGGTCGATGCGCGGATCTCTCATTTCATCAATCTCTCCTTTTCATGAAACGTATAGTTCATATTATACTTGTGAAAAATAACGTAGAAAAATATAATGAAAAGAACGTTACGATTAAAATGTTACCGACTTTTTCAAAAATTGGTATGGTTTACTAATGACCATTTAGGGTATGTTTTTGTTAAGGAGGTGTCAGCTGGCATGACTTGGATGCTTTACGTCAGCGCATTGATTGCGTCAGTGGCTTTTGCAGTGCTTGTCATTTATGTTGCGCAAACGTTGAAAGCATTACGGACAACACTAGAAAATGTTGCTTCAACGATGGACAGTTTGCAAAATCAATTGACAGGAGTGACAGAAGAGACTGAGCGGCTGTTACATAATACAAACAAATTAACGGAAGACTTGCATGAAAAATCCCAAGCGTTGGATTCTCTGTTTCATCAAGTGAAAGAAGTCGGAAAGTCGTTGGGAAAGTTAAGTGAATCGTTCAAAAAAGTATCAAACCAAGTCGCCTCTGGAACAGAACGTTATTCCGATCAAGTGGAAAAAGTAATCGAGTGGAGCAGCGCGCTGATGACGATTTGGCATAGATGGAAAACAAAGCAGAAATCAACGGAACGTTATTTGGATTATGGAGAATAATTTTTGGATAAAGAGGAGGGCTTGTCGTGTCTGAAAACCAAAACAAATCAAGCAAAAGTTTTATCATGGGAGCTATCGTTGGAGGCATTGTGGGAGCGGTAACGGCACTGCTTTTGGCGCCGAAATCAGGAAAAGAAATGCGCGAAGATTTGAATGAACAAGCAGCGATTTTAAAAGAACGTTCCTTGCAGCTCAAAGATACGGCTGTTGAAAAAGGAAACGAATGGATTTCTTTGGCAAAAGAAAAGTCAGCGGAAATCGCAAAAACTGTCAATAAGCAGTCACAGCAAGTCGTCGAAAAAGTGAAAGATTTTACTCAAAACATGAAAGCAGACAGTGCGCAGGATGAAAGTCCGCTCATCAATGAAAATCCGTTTTTGGAAAAAGAATCGACAAATCATTAGCCGATTGTGAGAAGTTGAAAAGCTTTTGCTTTTCAGCTTCTATTTATGCTATAATTACTTTAACGCTTAAAAGCGTTTAATCGCTAAAGCATTTGGCCGTGACTTTTTTGAATGATTCGTTTATAATAACTCTAAATTGTTTTTGTAGTTTAAAAGGAGTGGAACTGATGGGGAACGAATTGGAAAAGTTAAGAAAGCAGCTCGATGAAGTGAACTTGGAACTGCTAGAGCTTATCAATAAACGGGCGCAATTGGTGCAAGAAATCGGAAAAGTGAAAAAAGCTCAAGGAATGAGCAAGTTCGATCCGGTTAGAGAACGCGACATGCTGAATTTGATCGCAGAAAACAATAAAGGCCCGTTTGAAACTTCAACACTCCAGCACATTTTTAAAGAAATTTTCAAGGCAAGTCTTGAGCTACAAGAAGATGATCACCGGAAAGCGCTTCTTGTGTCCAGAAAGAAAAAACCGGAAGACACGATCGTCAATATCAAAGGTGAAACAGTGGGAGATGGCGTACAACGGATTATTGCCGGACCGTGCTCGGTTGAAAGCTACGAACAGGTAAATGAAGTAGCAAAAGCGGTCAAAAGACAAGGCTTAAAGTTTTTGCGCGGCGGCGCTTACAAACCGAGAACGTCTCCATATGATTTCCAGGGTCTTGGAGAAGAAGGGNTGAAAATTTTAAAACGGATTGCTGACGAACATGATCTTGCCGTTATCAGCGAAATCGTCACTCCAGCTGATGTAGAAAAAGCGCTGGATTATATCGATGTCATTCAAATTGGCGCCCGCAACATGCAAAACTTTGAACTGCTAAAAGAAGTCGGTTCAGTGAAAAAACCGGTACTGCTCAAGCGCGGGCTTGCAGCGACGATCGAAGAATTCATGAACGCGGCAGAATACATCGCATCAAGAGGAAACGACCAAATCATGCTTTGTGAACGTGGAATCCGTACGTACGAAAGAGCGACACGCAACACGCTTGATATTTCAGCCGTACCGATTTTAAAACAAGAAACGCATTTGCCAGTTATCGTCGATGTCACGCATTCAACGGGAAGACGCGACCTGTTGCTGCCAACGGCTAAAGCTGCATTGGCGATCGGTGCAGATGCAGTTATGGTAGAGGTTCATCCTGATCCGGCAGTTGCCCTTTCCGATTCCAATCAACAGATGGACATTCCACAATTTGAAAACTTTATGAATGAACTAAGAGCTTCCGGATTATATAAAGATGTCACAAAGCCTTCTGCCCTGTAGTGTAGAAGGCTTTTTTCCATGCTGTAAATATTTTGGATGCAGATTGCCGTTCTCATTCGTCTGAAGTATGATAGAAAGTAGAATGGGAAATGAATGTGTAATGACGCAATGGCGTGGTAGAAGGAGGGAATACAATGAGTGCCACCATTTATGACGTGGCCAGAGAAGCGAACGTATCCATGGCAACGGTTTCGCGAGTTGTAAACGGTAACCCGAACGTTAAGCCGTCGACTCGGAAAAAAGTGCTTGAGGCGATCGAAAAACTCGGATATCGTCCAAATGCTGTCGCAAGAGGGTTGGCAAGCAAAAAAACGACGACTGTCGGCGTAATCATTCCCGATATTTCAAGCATCATGTTTGCAGAATTAGCGCGCGGTATTGAAGATATTGCAACGATGTACGATTACAATATCATTTTAAGCAATTCGGATCAGAAGCGCGAAAAAGAGATTCGTTTGATTAATACAATGCTCGGCAAACAGGTCGATGGCGTTATTTTTATGGGCGGAAAACTGGATGATGATTTAATCGAGGAATTTAAAAAATCACCAGTTCCTGTTGTACTTGCGGCGACAATTGATGAAGATCGCGGAACACCGTCGGTTAACATTGATTACGAAGCGGCTAGTTTTGACGCCGTGAATACGTTCATTGAAAAAGGGCATAAAAAAATCGCGATCGTAACAGGACCGTTGGAAGATCCGATCAATGGACAGCTGAAATTTGCCGGTTATCGCCGTGCCATGGAACAAGCGAATCTCGAAATTTTGGACGGATTTGTTTCTGTCGGAGACTTGTCTTATGAATCTGGCCTGCAGGCAGCGGAAGCTTTTTTGGAGCTGCCAGAAAAACCGACGGCGATTTTTGCCGGCTCGGATGAAATGGCGTTAGGAGTCATCCACGGACTGCAAGATGCAAACGTGTCTGTGCCTGATGATATTGAAGTGATTGGGTTCGATAATACGAGACTGGCGACGATGGTGCGTCCGACGCTGACAACGGTTGTTCTGCCGATGTATGATATTGGTGCGGTTGCGATGCGTCTGCTGACGAAACTGATGAATAAAGAAGAAGTGGACGAGCAAAATGTGATTTTGCCATATCGCATTGAATTTCGTGAATCGACAAAGTAAAAAAACCGAAAGGCGGCTGTTTTTACGCCCCTTTCGGTTTTTATGCATTTTTAAGAATCGCCAGTGTTTTTGCCAGCGTTATCGCATTTTTTTTCGTAATTTCTTCTCTTCTCGGGATCGGCTTATACGTGCTCGGGTCATCTTCCCATGTTGCCGGCATTTCAAACGGGGATAACGCCTGCCATTTCTTTAGCCATGTTTCTGGCAAGTGTCCTGTTAAATCGATGTCGTTCATCGCCAGCCAAATTTTTCCCCATGCTCTGGGAACGACTCTCCAAATGTCATATCCGCCGCCGCCGACTGCGATCCAACGGCCGTTGCAATATTCATGGGCAAGCTCATGTGCGATTCGTGGGATCAACTCGTAGCTTTTCATCGTCAATGACAGATGCGTAAGCGGATCGTAAAAATGAGAATCGACGCCATTTTGTGTAAAAATTACGTCAGGTTTGAAAAATTCAGCAACTTCCCGGACCAATGTTTCGTAAATGGAAAGCCATGACTCGTCTTCCGTAAAAGCATCGACAGGGACGTTAAACGAATATCCATAGCCTTTGCCGTGACCTCTTTCCGTATAATTTCCCGTTCCCGGAAACAGATATTTGCCAGTTTCATGAATCGATACGGTGCAGACATTCGGATCGTCATAAAACGTAAACTGGACGCCGTCTCCGTGATGAGCATCCGTATCAATGTAGAGCACTTTGGCGTCATATTTTTTTCGAATATATTCGATGGCGACCGAGCAATCATTGTATACACAAAAACCAGCAGCTTTGCCGCGAAATCCATGATGCAAGCCACCGCCAAGATGAAGCGCGTGTTTCACTTCTCCTTCCATTACTTTTTCCGCTGCAAGAAGCGTTCCACCGACGATTAATGCACTTGCTTCATGCATATTTGGAAAAATCGGAGTGTCTTCCGTTCCGAGTCCGTAGTTTAGGGCGCTCTTTTGATCAAGCTTTCCTTCTCCAGCTCGTTTAACGGCTTCAATAAAAGCGGGATCGTGAATGAAAGCAATTTCATCGTCGGTCGCCATTTTTGGCTCGATAATCTGTTTGTCATTGATAGCGTTTGCATTTTTCAGCAGGTCTAGCGTCATTTTGATCCGCTGCTGATTGAACGGATGTTCATCATGAAATTTATAAGCAAGCAATTTATCAGAATATACAAACATTGTTTTGTCCATTTTTCCCTACCTCGTGATGCACGGCTTATAGGATGCCGGCTATTTTAGTACATGAAACGGTTTTTAAATCGCAATTGATCAAATTTTTCGATTGATTTTTGATCGACGCGTTTTCCGATCCGCGCCATCAAACAGTTTGCAGGATGGGAGCAGATTTCAGGATCATCAGTAGCGTACCATTCAAGCCCGCCCGCATTCATCATTTTTTCCATCATTTTGCGGTATTCCCAAACGGAAAGTTTCGTTCCTTTCAAATCCCAATGCCAGTAATATTCAGTCGTAATAATAATATAATCTTCCATCGCATCGTCCATCATTGCAACGCGAAGCAAGCTTTTTCCAACGCCGAATCGGCGAAATTTCGGGATGATTTCGATCGCTCCGAGTTCGAGCAAGTTTTCCATATTTCCTTCAGACCATCGTTCTAACGGGTCAGGATAGCAGAAGGTCACGTAACCGACGACCGTGTTTTCGTTCCGGGCAACGATGATCCTTCCTTCAGGAAGTTTGGCGATTTCAATCAGCGCTTTATGCTGCTGCTTGGCTGGCCGGAAAGAAACGAGGTCTTCGTGGAATTCGTAACTGGCTAACTGCTCGGAAGTGATTGGTCCTTCGATAATCAATTCACCGTGAGGCGTGTGTAACGTCATGGAATGATACGTTTTTTTATGTTCCATCTAGCAACCACCTTTAACAAAAAGAAACTGCCAGGCTAGGCTCCTTATGTTTTATTATACATGATTGCACGGCGGCGGAACGAAATAATCATAAATGCAACCGATATGTTAGGATTATATATAGTTATAGAGATCACGCGAAATTTTCGGCAAGTTTCACTGAACATTGACTCGATGTATAATGGAAGTTACAGTAAACACGGAAAGGGGAATTTCCATGCGAGTGGAGGTGCTCCCCGCTCAAGAAGGGGACTATCAGTTAAAAGATTATGATGAAATGAAACAGTCGTTTACGTGGGACAATTTAAAAGATGCGTTTGCATGGAATTTAACGGGCAAAGTGAACATCGCATATGAAGCCATCGATAAACATGCGGAATCGGATAAAAAAAATAAAGTCGCTTTGCTTTTTTCTGACGGAAAATGTAGAGAAAGCTATACGTTCATTGAGATGAAACAGCAATCGAATAAAGTTGCAAATGTTTTAAAAGAAATTGGAATCAAGAAAGGCGATCGCGTCTTTACCTTCATGCCGCGAAGCCCAGAGCTGTATTTTTCAATTTTTGGCATTCTGAAAACAGGTGCGGTAGTCGGTACATTGTTTGAATCGTTCGTGGAAGATGCGATTGTTACGCGGCTGAGTGATAGCGAGGCAACGGCGCTCATTACGACAGAGGCATTGCTGGCAAAAGTTCCAATTGACAAGCTGCCAAATCTGCGATATGTGTTGGTGATCGGTGATGATATCGCAGAAGACGGAAAATTTTTTGATTTCAAGAAACGAGTCGCTGAAGCAAGCAGTGAATTTGAAATTGAATGGCTTAAGTTGAATGACGGCATGATTTTGCACTATACGTCAGGGTCGACGGGAAAACCGAAAGGCATTTATCATGTCCACAATGCCATGATTCAAGTGTATGCTACGGCAAAATGGGTATTGGATTTGAACGAAAAAGACGTTTATTGGTGCACTGCTGATCCGGGATGGATTACAGGAACGATGTACGGCGTTTTTGCACCGTGGCTAGTCGGTGCGACGAACGTCGTTTTTGGCGGAAGATTTAATCCGAGCAAATGGTATGAAACGATTGAACATTTTAAGGTTACGGTATGGTATAGCGTTCCGAGTGCGTTCCGGATGTTAATGGGCGCCGGAGATGAATTTGTCGAGCAATATGATTTGAGCACGCTGCGGCATATTTTAAGTGCAGGAGAACCGTTAAACCGCGAAATTATCCGTTGGGGGCTAAAAGTTTTTAAACTGCGCATTCACGATACGTGGCTGATGACGGAAACGGGTGCGATTATGATTAGCAATTTTCCATCAATGCCAATCAAACCGGGGTCGATGGGGAAGGCATTGCCAGGAATCGAAGCGGCTGTTGTCAATGATGAAGGAGAAGAATTGCCGCCTTACCATCACGGGAATATTGCGATGAAAAGCGGATGGCCTTCTATGATGAAAACGGTTTGGAATGACGAAAAAAGATATGAGAAATATTTTACGAAAAACGGTTGGTTTTTATCCGGCGATTCCGGTTATATCGATGATGAAGGCTATTTTTGGTTTCAAGGTCGGGTTGATGGCGTAATTACCACTTCCGGTGAGAGAATTGGCCCGTTTGAAATTGAAAAAAAATTGCTTGAACATCCAGCGGTCGCTGAAGCGGGTGTCATTGGAAAACCGGATCGGGAGCGGGGAGAAGTCATCAAAGCTTTTATCGCGTTAAAACCAGGTTACAACGGTTCTTTGGAATTGGAAGAAGAAATTAAACGATTTATTAAAAAGAACTTATCGAGCCAAGCTGTTCCGCATGAAATCGAATTTCGCGACAAACTTCCGAAAACGAGAAGCGGGAAAATCATTCGCCGTGTGTTAAAAACATGGGAATTGCATGTACCTGATGATGAAAAGCAGGAGTAAAAGACGGGCTTAAGCAGTCCTAGGCAAACAAAACAAGGAGAATGTTGTCGGCAAACATTCTCCTTTTTTTCGTTTCAGTGATGACTGTCCTTTGCGAATTTTGCTTTGGCTGCATATTTTCGCAAATTCATTGCCATTTTTTACGTTTCACTATCACTGATCGTGATTGTTTGTGAAGGTTTTGATTCGTTTCCGGCAACGTCAACAGCGGTAATGAAATAATCGCCTTCCGCAAAAACATGAAATGTATACGTTTTTGAAAAGCTGGCAATGCTTCCGACAACATGCGGTGTATTTGTGTCCGGATTGATTCGGTATATTCGAAAGCCGACGATGTCATCATTTACCGGGGGCAGCCATGAGAGCGTCCGGCCTCGTGCCGTAATTTTTTCAATTCGCTTAGGTTTCTTTCCGTTTTCTTTCGCGAATTCTGTCACAACTCCATCTGGAAGCTCCCAATCAGAAACGTTTTCGTTCGTATCCAAATAAACGCCTTCTTTTGTAAATTCTTTTGGAGTTGTATCGAGTGCAGCATAATTTTTTCCGTTGACGTAAACATACCGAACGGGTTTTAGATGATCCGTTTCTTTCGGTATGAATTTTTCATGAAATAAATCTGCCGTAACAAAACCAGCCCGTTCACAAGTTTTCGAAGGCAGGCTGCCGGTAATGCTGCAAATTTTTCGTTTGACAATTCCCCGTGGCATCAAAAAGCGTTTTTGGGGAGCGACGAGCTCAGGTTTAACCTCGTATGCTGCATTCATCAGCAATGCCCATAAACGCTGCGTCCGTTCATGATAATTTCGGCTATCTAAACTCATCGGTTTTTCAAAACCTGTCCAGATGCCGAAGGTGATGTTTGGATTGGATGCGATAAACCACGAATCATGCCAATCCTGGGATGTTCCTGTTTTGCCTGCCCAATCAGCGGAAAATGTTAAATAACGTGGCAGACGGCTTGCAGTTCCGCTTTTGATCACATCTCTCATCATATCGATTGTTAAATACGCCGTTTGAGGACTGAACACTTGTACGGATTGCGGTTTATGTTCATAAATGACTTTACCGTCATGGGTCGTGATTTTTTCAATTAAGTATGCATCCACAAACTTGCCTCCGTTGGCGAACGTGACGAATGCATTCGTATTTTCTTCAACCGTTACTCCACGCGTCAGCGCACCTAACGACATGGAAACATTGAATCGATCGCTACCGTGAATGAGTGATGTGATTCCCATTTTTTCCAAATAAGCCGTCGCTTCGTACGGATTCATCAGTAGAAAAGCGCGTGCAGCAGGTATGTTTAATGAATCTTTTAACGCTTCACGAACGGAAACCGGTCCCCGGAAGCTGTTGCGATAGTTTGTCGGTTTCCAACCGTTTACGGCAAGCGGAGCATCCATCAATACCGAACCGGGCTGCAGCTTGCCTGCTTCCATCGCAGGGGCATAATCGAGAAGCGGTTTGATGGTAGAACCGTTTGAGCGGTAAGCTTGTGTTGCGTAATTGAACTGAGATTCTTCGTAATGGCGCCCCCCGATGAAACTTAAAATTTTTCCCGTTTCATTTTCAATGAGCATCGCTCCAAGCTGCATCGGATACCGTTTGGTGATGCGTTTTCCGTTTTGGTCAGTTTCGGTAACCGTGATTGGATGCTGAAAATACAATTGATTGTCAAGCACGCGATTTTTCGCTTTTTCCATTGCGTCGTACAGCGTTTTGTCAATCGTCGTATATATTTGGTATCCATTGCGGCGGAGAGCGTTGCCGGCGATGTTTAAATAGTTTTTAAATCGGTGATAATTGTTTTTGACTTCATTTAGATCGATGTGCTGCGCTTTTGCCACGTCTTCTTCCGATTTTCCAAAATACCGGGCTTCAAACCCGATTTTTTCATACCGTTTAAAATCGTTTGCCAGTTTTTCTCCGTCGAGTTCATCTTTGTTTGCAAATGTTTTGGCCAGAATTTCTTTCGACCTTCTTTCCACTTCAAAATGAATGTACGGGTATTCTTTTTGCGGAACCGGTTTTGGTTTCGCCAAATGTGCTTTTATGTCATATGCTAATGCTTTTTCATATTGTTTTTCATTGATATATCCAGTAACAAGCATTCGTTTCAATACCGTTTTCATCCGGTTCAAAGCGGGTTCAAGCGATTCTTTAACCGTACCGTCTTGATTGAATGGAGTGTATTTGTACGGATTTTGCGGCAGTCCAGCGATAAATGCCGCCTGCGGAAGATTTAACTCTTTGGCGGAAACGCCGAAAATGCCTTGAGCGGCCGACTCAATGCCTGCGATATTTTGGCCGGAAGAATTGCGGCCGAAAGAAACGATATTTACATATGCTTCGAGAATTTCATCTTTTTCTAAAAAACGTTCGAGCCGGATGGCGAGTAAAATTTCTTTCGCTTTCCGTTTGAACGAAACTTCGCTGGAAAGCAGCTGGTTTTTTACGAGCTGTTGGGTGATGGTGCTTCCGCCGGTTTGCACCGATGCGTTCGTCAGTTCCTGATAGACTGCCCGCAAAATCGCTTTCGGTACAATGCCGGAATGTTCGTAAAAATAATGATCTTCTGTCGCAATCAGTGCATTGATCGCATGTTTGGAAACATCTTGGAGCGAGACTTCTTTTCTTTCCAGATCGGTTTGCAGATTTCCCAACAGTTCGTTGTTGGCAAAATAAATCTGGCTTGTAACATCATAGTTATAAATACTCGCTTTCATTTCTTCTTCACTTGGAATCGGTTCATCTTTCACAAGCGATGCAAAAAAGCCGGCTCCGACTCCGATGCCAAAAAAAACGATCGTCAAACTGAAAATGACAAGAATAAACATGATCTTCCATGTGATTTTGAAAATGGCATCCAGTTTTTTAAAAAGGGTTTCCCTTTTCCGTGCATTCATAAAAGAACCCTCGCTCGTGATGTCTTGTCGGTTAGGTTTAGTTTACCCGGATCAAGGCATTGCTATCGAAAAACGGGCAAACTTGCGTTGACAAGATAAGCTAGAGTATGATAATAATGTAAACTAAGTGAATCAGTGAAGAAAGCTATGAAAGGACTTAAGTAGCGGCTTTTCTCCCTTTTTCAGAGAGCTAGTGGCTGGTGCGAACTAGTAAACAGAAAAGCGCGAATTACATCCTGGAGCTGTCTTTGTGAAAGCAAAGAACGGGTGCATCCCGTTATCGATGGAGAGCGGGAAATTCATTTTGAATTTCCAATAAGGGTGGTACCGCGGTCATCTCGTCCCTTGCTTGGTGGGGGCGAGTTTTTGTTTTGCTGCATTTTGAAACATCGGAGGAAGGAGTGCTAGAAAGCATGGATTTGCTTCAAGAATTGGAAAGCAGGGGATTGATTAATCAAGTTACGGATTATGAAGGTTTGCAAAAACATTTGCGTGAAAATCAGGTAACGCTTTATTGCGGATTCGATCCGACGGCTGACAGTCTGCACATCGGCCATCTGCTTCCGATTACAATGTTAAAACGGTTCCAGAAAGCCGGACACCGTCCGATAGCACTGATCGGCGGCGGTACGGGAATGATCGGTGATCCGAGTGGAAGATCGACTGAGCGTACGTTACATGCACAGCACGTTGTGCACGGTTTTGCTGAAAGCATTCGCAATCAGCTTGAAAAATTGTTAAATGTTGATGATGGTGAAAATGCGATCGTTGTCCGCAACAACTATGAATGGTTAGGAAATTTGACGCTTATCGATTTTTTGAGAGATGTAGGCAAACACTTTTCAGTCAACTACATGCTTGCAAAAGATTCCGTTTCTTCACGAATCGAGCAGGGCATTTCTTTCACAGAATTCAGCTACATGCTTCTTCAATCGTACGATTTTGCTCAATTATACAAAGAAGAGAATTGCACCCTTCAAATTGGAGGCAGCGACCAGTGGGGAAATATTACAGCAGGACTCGAATATATTCGCCGTTCCCGCGAACATGAAGATGAAGAGATTCAAGCGTTCGGACTAACAGTGCCTTTAATTACGAAAGCGGATGGCACGAAATTCGGAAAAACGGCAGGCGGAGCGGTTTGGCTTGATCCGAAAAAAACATCTCCATATGAGTTTTATCAATTCTGGATTAATACGGATGATCGTGACGTCATTAAGTTTTTGAAATATTTTACGTTTTTGTCCCTGGATGAAATTGCTGAACTGGAAAAAGCGGTGGAAGAAGCGCCTGAAAAACGGGAAGCGCAGAAAAAGCTGGCGGAAGAAATGACGAAATTCGTTCATGGAGAAGCGGCGTTAAAACAGGCGATTCATATTACAAACGTACTGTTTACGGGAGAAATTAAAGAGTTGTCGATCGAAGAAATTGAACAGGCGTTTAAAGGCGCGCCATCACATACATTGGAAACAAATGAACCGATCGGTTTAGTCGATTTGCTTGTGAACAGCAAAATCAGCCCGTCCAAACGGCAGGCGCGTGAGGATATCACGAACGGTGCGATTTATGTCAATGGCGAACGCATCCAGGACACGTCACGAATCATCACTAAAGACGATGCAATTGAAAACCAGTATCTCATTATCCGCCGCGGGAAAAAACGTTATTTTATGGTTAAATTTGCACAATAGCTGCTGTATTGAGACCGGATGTTTGTCTGTTACGGATAAACATCCGGTTTTTTAATGATACAAACGTTGCGGTTCTTTGAAAGTGATGAGGAATTCAAAATGAAGCAGAAAGGATGTTTGTCTTTTAAAAGGAAGTTTGTCAAGCTGGTTCCAACTGAGGAACAATAACGGAACGGGATCATGCAAACGGAAATCTTCATCGATGGATGAAATAGCGTTGCCAGGCGCTTGAAGACATTCTATCAAATGGCACTTTACAAGATGCAAGCATGACAGAACTTTCTTCATTTGTTCGATTAAATGATGGCGCAAACAGAATCCCCCATTTCAAGCATCGCAATTAAAAAGGGGGATTCTTGATGCTTTCATTATTTGCTGATAAACATTTGTGTCCAATAGTGGCCGTTTTTGTCATATCCCACGCCGATATGCGTATAGTTAGGATTTAAAATATTCGCACGATGCCCGCTTGAATTCATCCAGGCATTAACGACTTGCTGCGGCGTTCTTTGGCCTTTCGCAATATTTTCACCAGCAGCTCGATAAGAAATTCCGTAAGCTTTCATCATGTCAAATGGACTTCCATAAGTCGGACTCGTATGTGAAAAGTAATTGTTTCTTGACATATCGTTTGATTTATGGCGCGCGACGCGGGAAAGTTCCCAATCTTCCGTTAACGGCTTCAAGCCAGCTTTTTGTCTTTCAATGTTCGTTAAACGGATGACTTCCTGTTCAAAATTACGCACGTCTTGATCTACGGTTGGAATGGTAATTTTTTGGTTAGGGTAAATTAAATTCGGGTTTTTAATTTGTGGATTTGCTTGAATGATTTCCGGAACACCCACTTGATATTTCATGGCGATTTTCCACATTGTATCGCCGCTTTTTACGGTGTAAGTCGTGGCTGCCAAAGCGGATATGGGCATCAAAAACAAGAAGATAACAACCAAACTTACCAGTTTTTTCAAAATATCAACTCCTTTTTCTTTTATGGAAATTAAAACATAGTTTCATAGAACAGATCGACAAGAAACTGTTTCCAGAAGTTGATAGAATTGCAAAAACTGATAAAAGCGGCCAAGAATTTTACAATATTTTTTGCATATATTTCCAAAAAACGGGAAGGATTTTTGGAAAGGAATCTTGAAAGTAAACGATCGATAAGGACTGGTAGATACAGCAGCAAGGCTGTCAAGGCGAAGGAGGAAACGAGCGATTCAACATAAAGTTTTCTGGAATTTTTTGTTTGTTTTCTTAATTGTTTGTTACATTACTTTTCATATTTATCAAACTACGAACATGCAAACGGCAATCACCGTTTTTTTGCTTGTACGGTGTTGTTTTGTACTATCATTTTTTATCTGCTTCAAGTTATAGAGACTGGCCCATCTGTCCGCAAATATGCGCTTGCTATCGGTTTGGGCTTCATCTGGTTGCTTGACACATCATTGATTGTGAATAATGCTATTTTAACCGTTGCTATGTTTGGCGGAGTTGCATTAGGGATTTTGATTGTTTTCATTTATCGCATTGTAAAAAGAAGAATAAATAAAAAAGTTAATCCTGAAACCGCAATGAAGAAGGTTTCAGGATTTTTAATTTAATGAAATAGAAATCATCAAAAATATAAATTATTTAATTATAATATTAAATATTTATATAAAGAACAGATTTTCTTTGATTTATTGATGTTTTTGCAATATTTATAGCCTATAAGAAGCGATTTACGGTAAATTTCATTAAAATTAAAAAATTATATTATTTTATACATACAATGTTATTGATATAAATGTTATAATATGGTCGATTAAATTTTATTTTCAAAAAATACTATAATTTTACTGATTAATACAAAAAATGGAGGTTTTTTATGAACTTTTTTAAAATTGCTTCACCGAAACAGAAAGAAGATGAACAATTAATAGAAGAAAACAAAAAGCTCAAAGAAATGCTGGAAGAAATGAAAAAAGCAAAAGAAGAAGCTGAAATCCGCTTGAACCTGGTTTTGAAAGCGATTAAAGGCGGCTTTTGGGAAATGGTGATAGCAAACGGAGATTTAGGCCACCCTGATACCAAATTTATTTACTCTGACGGTTTTCGCAGGTCACTTGGCTATCGGGATGAATTTGAATTCCCGAACGACGCAAAATCGATCGCTTCAGCCGTTCATCCTGAAGATTCTCAAATGGTGTGGGATACTTTTGATAGACACTTTGGTGATTCAACTGGCAAAACGCCGTTTGAACTGGATTATCGTTTACGCACCAAAGATGGCGAATATCGGTGGTTCCATGCGTCTGGAGTATCGTTAAGGGGTGAAAACGGAAAACCGTTGAGAATGATCGGGTTAATGATAGATATTCATGAAGATAAATTAAAAACAATCGAATTGGAAAACTTGGTAGAACGCTATGATTTAATTAATCAGGTGTTGGTTGAGGCTCCTTGGGACATGACGATTAAAAATGGCGATACGGACAATGCTGAATTATGGTTTTCGCCTCAATTTAGAAGGCTTTTAGGGTATGAAAATGAAAAAGACTTTCCGAATGCGATGGAATCTTTTGCAAATAGTCTGCATCCTGACGACAAAGAAAGAGTGCTCGCGCAACTATCAGACAGTCTCAATGACTATAGCGGAAAAACGCCTTTTGAAATGGAATACCGCCTGCGTAAAAAAGATGGCGAGTACCGCTGGTTCCATGCGGAAGGCGAAACGTTGCGCGATAAGAATGGCGCGCCGCTCCGACTTGCTGGAACGATACGGGATATCACGTTTGAAAAAAATAAAGAAATGGCTATCGAACAGATGAATGAAAGCATTAGCCAACTCAATGATTCAATTAATGAAATGGTGACAGCGATCGAATCCGTGACAAAGCAGGCGCAAGAAACAGCAATGAGACAGGAACAATCGATGAAAGTCGCCAACGAAATGAAAGCGAGCACGGATGAAACGAAAAATATATCCAACTTCATTCGAGAAATTGCGGAACAGACAAATCTTTTAGGACTGAACGCATCGATTGAAGCGGCTCGTGCCGGGGAACATGGACGAGGCTTTGGCATCGTCGCGGATGAAGTGAGAAAACTCGCTGTAAACAGTAAAGAAGCAACGAAAAATATTGAAGAAGGATTAAATAAAATGAATGACCTGATTGAACAAATTTTAACCCACATTGAAGATATGACAGAATTAACGCAATCCCAGGCAGCATTGACACAACAGCTGAACGCTTCGATGGAAGAAATAAACAATATGTCAGCATCGTTAGTGAATATCGTTAAAAGTATTTAGTTGAAATTAAGAATGTTACATAACTTGGCGATTTGCGGTTTTTTCAAAGTTGCCATACATATTTGTCAGGCGGCTTTATCTCTTGTAGAAGGGATAAAGCCGATTTATTTTTTTGTTAAAATAAGGTAGAAGAATTAAGGGAGAGGAAATTTTGAAAAAGTGGATTATTAACTTGTTAATTGTTGGTTTATACTGTTTTTTTACGTCTATTTTGCAATGTGCCAAGACTTTGCGGATGGTTCCATGATCGGTTATGCCATTATGATATTAGGAACATCATTTCTCGCTTTTGCCAGCGGGTACGCTGGTTATTTCATCCTTTTCATTATCGGCAATCTGGCATCGGCAGCCATTTCATTTTATTTTTTGAACAAAATGAATATAACCTATGGTGTTGGCTGGGATGAATGGTCTTTTAAACATTTAACTCCGTATCAATTGTTTTTATTGGTTGGTTTTTTGAACGTGATTCCCCAACTTTTGTTTATAAAGCTGGCAAAGAAAATAAAAAAGCCTAGAAACTGCAATGTTTCCAGGCTTTTTACGCTGCATTTTTGCAATGCAGGGAAATTAACGTGAATAGAACTCAACGATGAGAGATTCTGTAATTTCAGCAGGCAATTCAGAACGTTCTGGATAACGTGTGAATGTACCTTCGAGTTTGTCTTNGTCAAATGTTAAATAATCAGGAATATGATTGTTCAATTCAAGGTTTTCTTTAATGATTTGCAAGTTGCGTGATTTTTCACGAACGCTGACGGTTTGTCCTGGTTTTAAGCGGTAAGATGGAATATCAACACGTTTTCCGTCAACAAGAATATGACCATGGTTTACGAGCTGGCGTGCTTGTCGGCGAGTACGCGCCAAACCGAGTCTGTAGACGATATTGTCAAGGCGAGATTCCAAAAGAATCATGAAGTTTTCGCCGTGAACGCCTTTCATTTTTCCAGCTTCTTCAAACGTGCGACGGAATTGACGCTCATTTAAACCGTACATGTAACGCAATTTTTGTTTTTCTTGCAATTGCAAAGCATATTCCGTCAATTTTCTCCGTTGGCCAGGTCCGTGTTGTCCAGGCGGGTATGGACGTTTTTGCAATTCTTTTCCTGTACCGCTTAAAGAAATTCCTAATCTGCGAGAAATTTTCCAAGTTGGTCCTGTGTAACGAGCCATTCAAGCTCCTCCTTAATCACTGGTTTTGTTGCATAAAACAAAACAGTGAACGTAACCTCCGCGTTTGCTCATTTTATTTTCACACACCTTCACTCCGACAGCCAGGAGCTACGCAGTGCACCTCACTCATTCGCAGCCGCTAAATGGACAAACAAACGTCCATTTGAATGAGAAATAAAATGAAAACAAACGGGGTTTACGCTGCTGTCTTATTTTACACAAAGAATAGTATAATTTTTTTTGTTTATAGAGTCAAGAGATGGCATTTGGATTATAGATTCAAAAGTAAAAATATTCAAAATAAACGTTTCAATTTTTCCAAAACTGGATTAAAATCATAATCAGTGAATTCATATAGGACGAATGTTTTTGATTTAGAAACATATAACACGAAAGAATTAAAATGTAGTATTATGGGAATAGGACTTGCCGTTTACAAGAACGACCGCGGAACGGTTGTATCAATCAAAGGTAGTATTAAGGAAATAGGACCTTTGCCTGCATTGCGGCACTTTAGTGAGGTGAACACCGTGAGTCAACGTATCGATAAATTGGGCAGCCACAAAAAAACAGAGCAATCTTCAAATTTTGAACGCTTGTTTCATATAACGAAAAAGTTGCTTTCGACATTAAAATCAAAAGAAGTATTAGAAGAGTTTATTAAAGCGCTTTCTGATTTTTATACAGATGCAACTCCGACGCTGCTGCTTACTCACGAAGACGATCAATATAACGATTTGCCAGTTAGCTATTTCGTATGGGATACGAAAATAAAAAATAAAGCAGCCTTTTATGCCTATCAAAAAGGAACGATTCAAATTGAAGAAAAAGACGGGATGCACAAGCTGTACATTCCGTTAAAAGGCACGCAGGCGATGTATGGAGTTTTGCAATTGCTGTTTCCTGATAAAAAAGCGATGACGGGGATTGACTTCGAAATCTTGCAGCATCTTGCCGATGTATTTGGAAATGCGTTTGAAAAAGCAAAATTGCATGAACAAATTTATAAACGGATGAACGATTTGCATTTATTGAACGAAACGTCGCAAACGCTTAATTCGAATTTGCGCTTGTCTGATACGGTTCAGTACATGACGGAAAAAATCACGTCATCGTTTCAGGCAGAAGAAATCGGTTTCTTTTTTTATAACCGGGAAGGCAAAATTGAATTATTAAAAGGATCGACGGAATATTTTTTCAGCGACTGCGGAATGGAGATCGTTTCTGTCATTAACGAAAAAATTAAAGTGCGGAAAGAAGCGTTTATGATCACAGATTTGAAAGCGGAATATGAGAAAGCAAATTACTGTTCAGTGTTGGTTGTTCCAATGATTCACAATGAAGAATTAAAAGGCGCGGTAATTGTTTTGCATACAAAGCCGTACTTTTTTACCTATGAACAGTTCCAGCTTCTTCAATCATTGATCAATCATTTTACGCTGGCGTTCATCAATTCAATGCTGCACGAAGAAATGGAAGAGCTTGCGATTACGGACCATTTAACAAAGCTGTATTCCCGTCTTTACTTGGATGAAAAAATTCACGAATCGATGAGAAAAGACAAAGCGGGTACGTTCATCCTTTTGGATATCGATAACTTTAAAAAGATCAACGATACGTACGGGCATCTGGTGGGCGACGAAATTATTATACAGGTGGCAAATTTGATCTTGAAAAATAAGCGAAAAACCGATATTGCTGCCCGATGGGGCGGGGAAGAGCTAGCGCTTTATCTGCCTTCGGTTGAACTGGAACATGGCATCAAAGTGGCGGAACGGCTCGTGAAGGTTGTACGCGAAAGCACCAATCCGCCCGTTACGATCTCTGGCGGAGTTTCCTACTGGAGCGTGGATAATCCGGATGATACGGCAGATAAACTGTTCAATCG
>JGI1652J44930_10000315_pt1 | contig 19397 bp, 21 predicted proteins | sample NewIslsDNAsample_FD_44930 | JGI IMG/M metagenome (IMG submission 44930)
ATTGGCTCCAGGATAGGTTCAGCCAAACCGTGAGCGGCTCCCAGTCGAAATAGGACAGGATCAAAAGGCCGATTCCCCCTGCCAGGGATGTCCATGCGAAGGTCTCCCCGGGGTGCAAACGGTTCCGATTGCGCCACCACCAAAAAAGGATGACGGCAAGGAGCAGGAAACGGTAACCGTGGATCGGATGAACCCTTACCCCTTCCCCTATAAAGATACCCCAAGGCAAATCGGTGGGCTTTCCCCATTTATGAAAAATGATCGAATATCCGATCCCGGTGAAAAGGGCGACGAGGGCCGCAGCGTCCAGCCACCGGGAAAAGGGAATTTGAAGGTGCCGGAAAGCGGCGGCGAGATAAACCGCCGTGATTCCGCCCGCGACGATCGCTCCCTTGGGCGAACCGCTCAGATACAGGATGGAGGAAGGATGGTGAAGGACGGATGTCGGATCCGTAAACAGGGGGCTGATTTTATAAAGGATCAGATACAGAAGGATCGCCACGCCGAACCGCTCCGACCAAAGGGCCCGCTCTTCCGGGAGGAGTCGATCCGCCGCTTTGGCCGAAAAATAGACGAGAACGGCGACCGCCAAAGTGGCGACGGGAAGAAGAAAAGGGCCCAACCGGACGGGCTCCGCCTCAATCAAGACTTGTTCCCTCCTTCACCTGAACCCGTGAAGAAAAGGATTGGCCTCCTGCTCCCGGCCGACGGTGGTTTCCGGTCCGTGTCCCGGATACACCCGGGTCTCTTCGGGCAGGACCATCAACTGATCGTGAATGGAACGCATCAGGGTGTCAAAGTCGCCGCCGGGAAGATCGGTCCGCCCGATCGAGCCGGCAAACAGCACATCGCCGCTCAACACCAATCCGTCGAGGGCGTAAGTGACGCTGCCCGGCGAGTGTCCCGGGGTATGCAGAACCCGAAAAGTTTTCCCGAAAAAGACCAGGGATTCACCGCCGTCCAGATGATGGTCCGCCTCCCCGCAGCGGATGGGTTCCATCCCCGGCCACAATCCGGAACCGTTTTTCCGGGGATCCGCCAGCCAATCCCCCTCGAGGCGATGAATGTAAACGGGAGCTCCGGTCTTTTCCCTGACCGGCTCGACGGCCCCGATGTGATCAAAGTGGGCATGGGTCAACAGAATGGCCTCCACCTGAAGCCCCAGTTCCCCAATCCTGGACAGCACCCGATCCGGTTCCGCCCCCGGATCGACCACCACGCCGTGGCGGGAACTTTCGTCGTACAGCAAGTAACAGTTGGCCATCACCGGCCCCAAGGCATACGATTCGATGCGCACGGCCACACCACCTCTCGGTCATGCTCGACTTTCTTCTATTCTACACGGCGGATTCCTGCGGATCAAAAAGGCCCATTCGGTGCGAATACATGGATTGATCCAAAGCGGTTACACTAGGAACGAACCACAGAATTCGGAAAGGAAGAAAGGCCATGATTCGAGTCCTGTCCCTGATTTTCATCGCCACGGTGTGCCTGTTGGGATGTCAACCGGCCAACAAGCCCCCGGCCAACGAGTCCGCCCCTCCCCCGGGAACGGGGCCCCAAAAGGTTCGGGTGGACCAAACCGCTCCCGAAAGCCGCCGCACCGATCGGAATCAGGCCATCGCCGAGCGGATGGTGCGCATTGCCACGAGCTTTCCGCAGGTGAAAAACGCCACCGCAGTCGTGGCCGGAAGGTACACCATCGTCGGCATCGACGTGGATCCCACCTTGGACCGCGGGCGCGTGGGAACCATCAAATACAGTGTTGCACAGGCCCTTCATGAAGATCCCCAGGGCAAGGACGCCCTGGTGACGGCCGATGTGGATTTGGTGCAACGGCTCCGGGAACTGGCCGACGACATGCGCGCCGGTCGCCCTGCCGCCGGCATAGCCGAGGAGTTGGCGGAGATCGCCGGCCGGATCATGCCCCAACCCTCCAAGGAAGTCCCCCGACAGGAACAGACGCCCAACCGGCTGGATCAGGAACGCCTCAACCAAACGCCCAATCCCTCTCCACCGAGGAAGGAGATGCCCCGCTGAAAGCCCGGCTGTGCGCCGGGCTTTTTTTCTTGAATCAAAAGCATCCACCACAGCAAATCAAAATCTGCTGCGTGGATGCCTTCTGTCCTCACTTCCNCAGCGCGTTCAAAACCTGACGATCCAGCTTGGCCGCGGCATCTTCGTCGTACGTCTTTTCGTAAGCCGGTTCCTGCACGATCTTGGCCCCGTAAAACATGGCGTCGCGAACCGCTTCCACCGACACGTCGATCCGGGCCAGCTTGATCAACACCCCTTCCATCGGCTTCTCCGCCACCCGTGCTTTTCCATAGACGGCATAGGTGGAGTCGGGGCCGACCACGGTCAGCACCACCCGTGGATCGGCTTCCACATTGGACACAATCCGGGAGCGATGTCCCACGGCGAGGCGAATCCGTCCCGGTTCCGGGGCATACACCCAGGAAACGGCACTGACCCACGGGCCGCCGGTTTCCGCATCGATGGTGGAAAGCAAAACAAATTGTTCCTTCTGCAGTTTGTCATGAAGCTGGTCTGTCAAAACTTCCGCAATCATTTCGGCCATCGCAAATCCTCCTTGTGACATCAGACACGACGGATGGGCGCAAAAAAAGGCCGACGGCCGGATCGGACCCGCAAGCCATCCCCGTTTTGACGGGATTTCCCCATCCCTAGTATACTAGTATCATCCAAATGGAAACGGTGATAATCCAAAGCCTGAAGAAAGTGGGCGACNAGGGACCGATGAAAATTTGTTGCATCCTGTGTGATCAGTATTTTACCCCTGACAAGAAGCAGGTCAAGCAGATCCGCAAACACCCTCACCGGATCATCCTCTGTCCGGAGTGTCACGAGCGGATTGCGGACCGGGTCCGCAAGCGGAAAAGACAACAACCCCTCAATCGTCATCCGGAAGGTTGAACCGGGGTTCCGCCTCGATATCCCTCAGGAGTTGCTCGGCGGAGTCCCGGTCAAACTCGCGGGATTTCCATTCCTCCCCCTGCAGGTAATGGACCCGGTAGACCGAGTCATCCGACTCCAGTTTCAATTCCTTCACCTGATGATCTTCCTTCAAAATCTGCTCAAAGAACTGCACGGTGTCCCGGGCTGAGCGATCCCGCGGCCGCGCATCCCCCACGATTCGGATCTGCAACCAATTGAACAGAGCGTCCATCAGCTTCACGCCCTTACACCTTCCTCCCGTTTCCTTGCTCTTCCGCCTGGGATTTTTTCTCCGTCATGGCCATGCGGATACGTGCCACACCGATCAAGACCACGCTGATGACCAGGATGGGAACGATCGGGAACCGAAGCATGTGGAAGAGGAGGAGCAAGAAACACCCCAGCGCCAGGAACACATACACCACCAGCGCCTTCAGGGGAGGGAGGGGACGGGCGAAGGCGACCTTGTAGACGATTCCCGTCAGGATGAGAATGACGAAATAGGCGACAAACGGTCGCTCAAGAGCCTGGTTTATGATTTCCATCCGAGTTCCCTCCGATCAGTCATCGACCCCGTTCTCCTTCAAGGAGTGGAGATAGCGAATCTCCTCCGCATATTCCTCCTCATCCTCCACGGGGGTCTCGAGAATCACCGGCAATCCTGTGAAGGCTTCGCAGGTCAAAAACCGGGCAAGCGCCGCCGAACCGATCTCCCCTTGGCCGATTTTGGCATGCCGATCTTTCCGGCTGTTGAAGGGCGCCTTGCTGTCATTGAAGTGGATCGCCACCAGATGGTCCAGGTATCCCGTCTCCTCCATGGTGCGTACCAACTCGTCGAAGCTTTCCTCCGACCAGGCACCGGCGGCGAATCCGTGGCAGGTATCGAAGCAGAAACCGATTTTTTCGGGATAATCCGTCGCTTCCCGGATCGCCACCAGATCGGCGATGGTCAACCCCAATTCCGACCCCTGCCCCGCCGTGTTTTCCAGAAGGAGTTTGGTCTCGCCCTCATACTCTTCCAGTATCAGGTTGAGGGTTTCGATCATGCGGCGGGTGCCGTATTCCACGCCTTTTCCGACGTGTTTCCCGCAATGGACGACAGCCCCGACGGCCCCGTACGCCTCGGCAATCCGCAAATCTTCTTTGATGGAACGGATTGTCACCTCATGCAGGTCCTCCTTGGGGGTGGACAAATTGGTGATGTATGGCGTGTGGGCCACCAATACCAGCCCGTTTTCACGGCAAAAGCGAACCCCTTTTTCCGCATCCTCGCGATCCAGTTTTTTGGGTCTCAAGCCCCGGGGATTTTTCGTAAACACCTGAAAGGCCTCGGCTCCCAACTCCTTGGCCCGCTGAGATGCTCTCAAAAATCCCTTGGACACGCTGATGTGACAACCGATCTTCATGGGAAATCGCCTCCTGAAAGAAGAGGGCGCCTGCATCCCCGGCGGGCGCCCAAGACCTTTTCCATGATACCATTTTCCCCGGCTTTGCCGCAACAGGAAGCCTTCACTCCCCTTGCCGGCTGTCAGACCGTCCGACTGCCGGATTCTCCCCCGCCGTCCCCGAATGGCAGGTGGACCGCAGCGGGCATGCCGGGCAAAGGGGATCCCGTTTTCGGCAGAAATCCTTCCCCAGCTCCACGAGGAGCGCATGCAGCAACTGGAGCTGAACGGGATCCGAGATTTCGCAAAGCACCTCTTCGCGGATCCTCTCTTTCGTCAAATCCTCTCCAAACCAGCGGGAAGCGATTCGTTCCGCGTATGCATCCCCGACAAACACCGGCAGATCGAATACGTAAAGCAGGATCGTGTCCGCAGTCTCCGGGCCGATTCCTCGGATTTGAAGCAGTCGGTGGCGAAGATCGGATGCGTTTCCCTCCTCCTTACCGACCTGGAGCAGAAAGCGGCACACCTCGCGGATCGCCGGCACTTTGCTCCGGTAAAACCCCGCCGGCCGGACGGCCGCGAGCAATTCCTCCTCCGACGCCTGAAGGACTGCAACCGGGTCGGTCAGACCGAGCTCTCTCATTCTTCCGATCGCCTGTTTGGCATTGTGCCAGGCGGTCCGCTGAACCAACACGCTTCCCAGGCACCGGAAAAAGCGATCCTCCCCTTCCCACCATTCATCCGCCGTCATCCCCGGTTTCCAGCGGGCCAGCTCCTCCCCGAGCAGGCTCCAGCTGCGCTTCAAAACGGCGGCCCTCCGCGGATCTTCCCGCCGGCATCCCCTTCCGCACGCAGTGCGGAAATCGGGGATCGGCTCTTTCCGCAGGTGCGCCTGCTCACGGCGCTACCACCCGATTCGAAAGGGTTCCGATTCCCTCAATGGTCACTTCCACTTCATCGCCTGGGCGGAGAGGTCCCACCCCGCTCGGGGTCCCGGTCAAAATCACGTCGCCGGGTTCCAGGGGGAAGACGGAGGAAATGAACTCCACCAGCNCGGGAACGGGATGAATCAAATCCGAGGTGCGGCCGTCCTGCCGGATCTCCCCGTTCACCCGGCAGCGAACCGAAAGATTCGACGGGTCGATCTCCGTCGCGATCGCCGGCCCAAGGGGCTTGAAGGTGTCGAAGGATTTGGCCCGGGTGTTTTGGCCGTCGCGGGCCTGCAAAACCCGGTTGGAAACGTCGTTGGCACAGGTGTAACCGAAGATGTACTCCTCCGCCTTTTCCCGCGGAATGTTCTTGCCTCTCCTGCCGATCACGATCACCAATTCCGCCTCATGATCGATTCGATCCTCCAGGTTGGGAAGGCGGATGGCCTCGCCGGGGCCGACGACGGCGGTGGGGGATACCATGAACATCAACGGTTCCTCCGGCAGGGGCTTGCCCTGCTCCCGGGCATGTTCCCGGTAGTTGAGCCCGATGGCGATCAATTTGTTGGGAACCAGGGGAGAGAGCAGTCGAACATCGCCCTCCGGAAGGCGCTCCCCCGTTTCGGCGAAGGAATCGAACAGCCGGCCCTCCACCGGATGGATCATCCCCTCGCGCCACACTCCGTAACCGACAGTTCCTCGATGCTCGTATCGGACAATTTTCATCGTGCATCCCCTTCTCCAGATGGTTCGCAAGAATCTTTGCAGGGTTCAAAAGCTCAATGGCCGGCGAAGCGGATGGCCAACTGGATCAGCGTGCGGACGCCGACCCCCGTTCCTCCTTCGCTGTGAATGCCCCGTGCCTTTCGGGAATAGGTGGTTCCCGCGATATCCAGGTGAACCCATGGTGTCTCACCGACAAACTGTTTGAGGAACATCGCCCCCTGAATCGCCCCGGCTTCAGAGATTCCGCCGTGGTTTCTCAAATCGGCCACCGAACTGCGCAGCCATTCCTCGTACTCCTGAACCAGGGGAAGCTCCCACACCCTCTCTCCGGCCAGGCGGGCGGAGATTTTCACTTCCTCGCCCCAGGAGGCGTCATTGGTCATCAGACCCGTCACTTCCCTGCCCAAGGCAACCACCACCGCTCCCGTGAGGGTGGCGACGTCCACCAAACGGGTCGCGCCCAGCCGGCGGGCGTAGGCGAGAGCGTCGGCCAGGATCAGCCTTCCCTCTGCATCGGTATTCTCGATTTCGATGGTCTTCCCGCTGAAAGACCGGATCACGTCCCCCGGTCGAAATCCCCTTCCGTCCACCAAGTTCTCACAGGTCGGAACCACCGCGACCACATTGCTGTGGGGCTTGAGGGAGCCGATTCCCTCCATCGCGGCGATCACCGCGGCGGCACCGGCCATATCCTCCTTCATCCGGTTCATGGACTTGGCAGGCTTCACCTGAATGCCTCCGCTGTCAAAGGTGATGCCTTTGCCCACCAGTCCCAGCACCTCTTTGCTCTCCGGCGCTCCGATATAGGAAAGGACGATCATTCGAGGAGGATTTTCGCTTCCCCGGGAAACGGCCAACAGCGCGCCCATGTTCATCTCTTCAAGCCGGTTTTCATCCAGAATCTCCACCTCTAGACCGTGCCGCTTCGCCACGTCCGCGGCCCGCTCCGCCAAGGCTGCAGGGGTGAGCAGATTCGCCGGCTCGTTGACCCAGGTGCGGGCCAAGTTGGTGGCGCGGGCAAACACCCTCCCCCGCACCAGGCCGGCATCCGCTCCGGACGGGGACAAGCCTGAGAGGGAGAGGAAAACGGTGGATAGGGACGCTTCCTTGTTTTCCTCCTTGTATCCCTCGTAAGTATACGCCCCGAGCTCCACGCCCTCCACTGCCGCCTGAACGAGATCGGAAGCGTTTTTTCCCTCCGCGAGGGACTCGGGCAAGGCAATTCCCAGATGCTTCAACCCCCGCTCCACCGCCTTCCGGGCGACGGCAGCAAGCCCATTGCGCAGACGGTCCACATCCAGCTCCTTTTCCTTCCCCATTCCCAGAACAAAAACCCGTTTGGCGGGAATCTTGTCCCAGGTGTGCAGCAGGGTGATTTCCCCGTATTTTCCGGTGATCTCTCCATCCGCAATCAATCGGGAAATCCGGAAATCCAACACCTCGTCCACTGCCCTCGCATCTTCGCGAACGGTCTTGCCGCCTTCGGTGTGCAGGACGACGACCCCGTCGACAGCCAATTGGGGCAACGATTCCTGGGTCACTTTCCACTCCAAAGTTCCGGCCTCCTCTTCCCATTTTTCACCGCAACAGAAAAAAGTGCACCTCTTGCGAGATACACTTCAACCTTCGACACGATGTTTCCCAATCCTTTTTTCCGAGAGGCCGGTTCCATGAAGCAACAGCTGCCTACAGGGCTTCCAGCATCAACATTTCCCGGCGAAGTTCCTCCAGGCGTGCCTTGCACTGATCTATGCGATGGGTGTTGTTTTCAATCAAAGCTTCGTACAGCAGGGCCAGCTCGTAATCCAGCTCCAGTCGGAGAACGGGGATCCGTTTCTCCGGCTCCCGGCACTTGTACGCTTTAATCACCTCTTCCACAGTTCCGCTGCACCCCTTTTTCATGGTTTGGTGCCAACCCGGATCGGGACCGCCATCTCCATCATTTTCCATGACCGATTCTGGATACAGGATGCCCCCCTGATGATCAAAATAAACCCCTGCTCGCCAAAACGGGTGCCGGCAGCCCGAAGACGGGGAAAATGACATACCCGNTTTTCCGATTCCCGAGGAGCCTCTTCCTCTCGACGGAGGAACGGGAACTCTTTCTTCCACAATACGTTCAATTCTCAAAGAAGGTAACGGCCCCTTTCCCCCAACCTCACACCATACATGCCTTTCCGTTCTGCTTTTTGGGTCCCGTCTTCCTTTATGCTAGAATGAAGAAAAGCGCTTGGCAGGTGAAAATCCATGAAACCGGTCGGTTTCACCGAGGAAGATTTCGATGTATTCACCATCCCCGGTCTCGACTCCCGGATGGCGGCCCTGAAGGAGCGCGTCCGTCCGAAACTGGAAGCGATCGGGGAAACCGTGGTTCCCTTCCTGTCCTCCCGGCTCGGGGAACCGGTCTACGCGCACGTGGCCAAACATGCCCGGCGGACCGTTCATCCCCCGGATGACACCTGGGTGGCCTGGGCAACCAACAAGCGGGGCTACAAAGCTCATCCCCATTTTCAGACGGGTCTGTGGCAAACCCATCTGTTCATTGTGTTCGCCCTGATTTATGAGTCCCCGGACAAGGGGGCCTTCGCCCGCAACCTGAAAGAACGGCTGAATGAAATCTGGCCGTCGATTCCCGACCATTTCCTGCTGTCGGATGATCACACGAAGCCGGATGCGGTTCGGAAGGGGGACCTGTCCCTCGACCAGGTGCGGCAGCGCTTGGACCGGTTGGAAACCGTAAAGAAGGCGGAATTCCTGTGCGGCATCCACCTGGACCGCAACGACCCGGTGGTGGGAGACCCGGACCGACTCGTAAACACCATTGAAGAGACCATCGACAAACTTCTTCCCCTCTACCGGCTCGCCGCGAAAGTAGGGGTGCACCCGGGAGGATAATCGAAAAAATGCCCTCGCGGAAGCGAAACAGGGATTTCCTGCGACCCCGCGCCGGAAACTGTCCCTCGTCACGCTTTCCGGAGAGGCAAGAGCGAGAAAAACCCGCTCCAACAGCGGGTTTTTCTCATCCGGAATCTGCGACGTCCATCGATGGGCTTTTCCGATCAATCCGACCCGACAAGAGTTCCCCGCACCAACACGTCCACCGGACTCCCCAGCCAAACCGACGGGGAGGCGGGGCTCCACCGGAGCCGGAGGCATCCCCTTTTTTCCGTTTCCGCCTGCCCCTGCTCCACCCGCACCCGCCCGGACAAACCCAACGACCGAAACCGGTGGTAACCGATCAATCCGAGAGCCGCCCCTCCGGTCGCCGCATCTTCGCCTCCCCCCAGGGAAGTGGTGAAGACCCGCAAAGCGATGAGCCCCCCATCCACCACGGCAAAAAAGCAAAGCCCTTTTAAACCTTGCTCCCGGCAAATCTTCAAGACGGTTTCCGGCGATAAGGTCAACCGATACAGAGCGTCCGGGGAAGGAAGGGGGATGTACAGCCGCGGCCGGGCTCCGCCGGTGACGGCTGGTTCCCCGGCCAGAAGCCCCTCCCCCAGTCCCAGCCGGGAGAGGACGGATCGGTCCTCCAGCGGACGGGCCGCCTCCACCTCCTGACGGATCCAATAAAGACCTTCGTCCCGGTGCACCACCGCCGCACCGACCGCCGTTTCAAAGGAGCAACCCCCCGGCCCCGCCATTTCCTGCAGCGNCGCCGCCCCGGCCAGGAGGGTCTGGGTGCAGAAANACAGCTCCTCGAAGGGGGAAAACGTCCGGTGAATCCAATTNCCCGATTCGCCCCTCCAGACGAAACAGGTGTCCGGAAATCCCAGCCGACGGGCGATATACCGGCAGTCCCCGGGACTGGGCGGCTCGGGACAAACCACCACCCCCGTCAAATTCCCCTGCATCGATTCCCGGTGAAACACCCGGGCCAGAAAAACCTTTTTCATTTCCGATTCCTCCGCCATCTCCATCTCCGATTTCCTTTCGGTATCCGGATGAGGATTGGATGGGAAACTTCCGGAGCCGGAAACATCCGGTCACGGAAATTCTTTGGCCATTCGCACCTTTTATTTGACGTTGTATTATAACAATAATATAATATAAACATAAATTATATAACAGGCCCTGCCGGACAAAAAAAGAAAAACCCGCCCGAAGGCGGGAGATCTTGGGTGCTCTCGATCAGCGATAGCTCTGCAGCAGGGCCTGTGCGTCTTCCTCCTTCAATCGGAGATCCACCTTGGCCGTAGCCACCTCGCTCGCCCCGATCATCTCCTCGTGGAAGACGGGGCGTTCCTGTTTATACAGGACCCCGGTGACCACTCCTTTCGTTTCATGCAGGAGGCGAAGGGCTCCTTCCCGATCGGTCGGATCGTAATCCTCCCGTTCGTCCAGATTGACCAGCGTTTCCTTGAACCAGTCATAGGTGTTCACCTTGTTGAAGGTGACGCACGGGCTGAAGCAGTTGACCAAGGCGAAACCGCGATGGCGGATCGCTTCTTCGAAAAGGCGCGTCATCTGCTTTACATCTCCGGAAAAGGCCTGAGCCACAAAGCTGGCGCCGTTGACAATGGCGGTTTCCACCGCCTTGACCGGCTCCTCCGCGGAACCCTGCGGCGAAGTCTTCGACTTGAACCCTCGTTCGCTGGTCGGGGAAAGCTGTCCGGTGGTCAGACCGTAGATGTGGTTGTCCATCACGATGTAGGTCAGGTCGATGTTGCGCCGCACCGCGTGGACGAAGTGCCCCATCCCGATCCCGTATCCGTCGCCGTCTCCCCCGGCGGCGATCACCGTGAGGTCCTGGTTGGCCAGTTTCACCCCCGTCGCCGTTGGCAATGCCCGCCCGTGGAGGCTGTGGAAACCGTAGGAACCGAAGTGTTGGGAGATTTTCCCCGAACATCCGATCCCCGAAACCAGAACCACTTCCTCCGGAGCCAACCCCAGGTCGGCACAAGCCTTTTGCAGGGAAGACAACACCGCGTAGTCGCCGCACCCGGGACACCAGGTGGGTCGATTGTTCGTTCGGAAATCCTTGATGGTCGCCATCACGCCGTCACCCCTTCCTCCTGATGAACATGCCCGAGGATCTCCTTCACCGTGAAGGGATCTCCGCTGAACTTCAGGCAGCTGACGATTTTGTCGTGGAACCCGACCCGGGCGCGGATCCGTTCGGCGAGCTGGCCGGTGGCGTTGTTCTCCACCACCAGAATGCGCTCCGCTCCCTCAAGAACTCGTTTCACCGAAGCATCCGGGAAGGGATTCAACACCCGGAGCTGCAGGTGTCCCGTCCGGATTCCCTTGCTGCGCAGGACTTCGACGGCCTCTCGAATCTGGGCGGCGGTGGATCCGAAACCGACCAGCGTCCATTCGGTGGTTTCCGGGCCGTCGTAGCTGTATCCGATGGCATCCGCGTCAAATCCCTTCAACTTGCGCAAGCGCTTACTCATCTGCTCCACCCGGGTCCGGGGATCCTCGATCTCCTCGATGGCACCGTCATCGTGCTCGTTGCTCAAAGCGACGAAGCGGCCGTTTTTCTGACCCGGAATCGAGCGTTTGGAAATTCCCGACTCGGTCACGGTGTAGCGGCGATATGCCCCCGGAGCCAACTGGGCCAGCTCTTCATCGGAAATCAACTCGCCGCGATCGATGCGGACCGACGAGAAATCAATCGCTTTCACGGGCACCGATTGCTTGGACATGCCCAGGAACATGTCGGTGGCCACGATCACGGGACATTGATACTTCTCCGCCAGGTTAAAGGCTTCGGCGGTGTATCGGAAGCACTCCTCCACGGTGGTGGGGGTCAGTACGATCCGAGGAATCTCCCCGTGGGAACCGTGCAACAATTCATTCAGGTCGGACTGCTCCGTCTTGGTCGGCAAACCGGTTCCCGGACCGCCCCGCATCACATCCACCACGACCAGCGGAGTCTCGGTGATGCCGGACAGGCCGATCGCCTCCTGCATGAGGGAAATGCCCGGGCCGGAAGTGGAAGTCATCGCCCGCACGCCCGCATAGTTGGCGCCGATCGCCATGATGCAGGCAGCGATCTCATCCTCCGCCTGGATCACTTTCCCGCCGAACCGGGGGAAGTGAGCCAGCGCCGCATACATGATCTCCGTCGCCGGCGTGATCGGATAAGCGGCGAGAAAACGGCATCCGGCAGCCAACGCCCCCAACGCGACGGCCTCGTTTCCGGAGAGGTAAAGGTGTCCTCCCCCGTCTTCCTCGGGTTCCGGATCCGGCAGCTCCTTCAGCTGGCCGAAATGGGCGAGGGCATAGTCGTATCCCTTCTGCACGGCCTCCTTGTTCTTTGCGACCACCTGCTCCCCTTTTTTGCCGAAACGATCCTCAATCAATGAATCGAAGGCATCCGGCGAAAGACCGACCAAACCGGCGGACACGCCGCAAGCGATCATGTTTTTCATGATCGGGCTGCCCACTTCCTTGGCCATCTCCGTCACCGGAACCGGGCAGAGGCGGATGTTCTTTCCCTCCGGGGCCTTGAGCGACCGAATCCGGCTCGAGTCGTAAATGAGAGCCGCCCCCTCATTCAGCTCCCAGCCGTTTTCGTCCACTGTCCGCTGATCGAAAGCGATCAGAATATCCAACCCGTCTCCGTGATATCCCGTCTTCCGGGGAGTGACGCGAACCTTGTAATTGGTGTGTCCTCCCTTGATCAGGGACATGAAGTGACGGTAGGCAAAGACGTAATGTCCCCGCCGGTTCAGCGCCATGGCGAAAATCTCGCCGGTGCTGTCAATCCCCTCCCCTTGGGCACCGCCCACTTTCCAGGTCAATTCTGTCATGGTCTGTTTCACCTTCCTCCGACTTTGATATATAACAGACCTCCGCGTTTTTCGGCGGACAGCGGTTTCAGCCGCTCCCTGTCAAGCTAAGCTTATCGAAATAAACCATGTTTTTCAACAGGTCGAAGGGGGAACCGGCCTCATTTTTTGCCGAGATCCGAGAAAACTGTCCCAATCAATGCCGACGAGGTGTTACATCATGTTTCTTTCCCCGAAATTCCCTTGCAAAAACATTCGGAAATCCGATCGGGTTTTGACCCGCCCTCCCCGTCCGCTTCAAAGGCGGATTTTTCCGGCATCCCAGGGGCCGATTATGCCCTTTTGATCTCTCCGGGCATCTGATATACTTATTGTCGTTAATTCTGGAAAGGCAGGCGGAAACACCCTTGAACAATCGGCAACAACTCACGCCACTGTTTACGCGGCTGAAAGAACATGCAGCAAGAAACCCCCTTCAATTCCACATTCCCGGACACAAAAAGGGACAGGGGATGGACCCGGAGTTTCGCGATTTCATGGGAGAGCGCGCCCTGTCCATCGATTTGATCAACATCGCACCGCTGGATGATTTGCACCATCCCCACGGTCCCATTCAGGAGGCGCAAAAGCTCGCGGCCGAAGCCTTCGGGGCGGATCACACCTTTTTTTCCGTCCAGGGCACCAGCGGAGCGATCATGACGATGGTCCTTTCCGTCTGTTCGCCCGGCGACAAGATCATCGTTCCGCGTAACGTGCACAAATCGGTATTGACCGCCATCATCTTGGCCGGGGGGCATCCCGTGTTCGTTCATCCGGTGATGGACGAGCAGCTGGGCATCGCCCACGGCGTCACCGTCCAGGACGTGGAACGAACCCTGCGGACGCACCCGGATGCCAAAGCGGTTCTTCTCATCAATCCCACCTACTACGGGATTGCCGGAAATTTGGCGGAAATCGTCGAGACGGTTCATCGATGGAACATCCCCGTTTTGGTGGATGAAGCCCACGGGGTCCACACCCACTTTCACGAACGGCTGCCCCTGTCCGCCATGCAGGCCGGAGCGGATATGGCGGCCACCAGCATGCACAAGCTGGGCGGATCCCTCACGCAAAGTTCCATCCTCAACATCCGGTCTCAGCGGGTCAACCCGCGGCGGGTACAGTCGATCATCAGCATGCTGACCACCACATCCACGTCGTATCTTCTCCTGGCATCCCTCGATGCCGCCCGGCGGCATCTGGCCACGCGCGGGAAGGAAATGCTGGACCGAACCCTCTCTCTCGCCGCCCTGGCCCGGGAGCGAATCAATGCCATCCCCGGCCTCAATTGCGTCGGCAGGGAAATCCTGGGGAGCGACGCCGTTTACGACCTGGATGAAACCAAATTGACCATCCACCTGAAAGGACTGGGAATTAACGGATACGATGCGGAAAAGTGGCTCAGGAGCCGCTGGAACATCGAGGTGGAATTGAGCGATCTCTACAACATCCTCTGCATTATCACCCCGGGGGACACCCCGGAGACGATCGACACCCTGGTCCGGGCGCTTGCGGAACTTTCCAGAGAATACTACACAGCAGGCCGAAGGAACCGGATCAGCATCCGCTTGCCGGATATCCCTGAACTGGTCCTTTCTCCGCGGGACGCCTTCTACGCGAAAACCACCACGGTTCCCTTCGATGAATCCGCCGGAAGAATCATCGCCGAATTCATCATGATTTACCCTCCCGGCATACCGGTTCTCCTTCCGGGAGAGCGAATCACCCGCACCAACATCAACTACATCCGGGAACACATGCGGGTGGGACTCCCTGTCCAGGGACCGGAAGACCCGGAAATCCGGATGATCCGCGTCATCGACGAATAGGACAAAGAATAGCACAAAATAAAAAACCCCCTCTGGGGTTCAACCCGCGTCTTTTCCGGACACGGGTTTTTTTGTATGGGGATGGCCGATTTCCTTACATGAAAAGGTTTGTCAACGCTCTTCCANCGAATTCTCTTCCTTGCACCCCGGGCACTTTCCGTACAGAACTCCGGCCTTTTCCGTCTCCAGGTAATCGATGATCTCATCACAGCTTTGGCAGACGATCACTTCCATCGTACTTTCGTCTCCTCTCCCGGAAGCTTGACTGAAAGCGCTTTAATTGGTATGACACTTATAGTATAATAAGTTACACCATAATCGTCAACAGGGGTCGATTAAGATCATATCCCCCATAAAAAAACAAAAAAAGGGTGAATCGATTCACCCGGTCGCCGGCACGGTCTCCTTCCGGATTCCGCACCTTTCCGATTCGGCGGGAAAATCGATTCACCCGGCTTCATCCCGGCATCTCACATCTCCGATTCGGACTCCATCGTCAGCGCCGGGAGATTGGTGCGGAGGAAAACGGACAACTCCTCCGCTTCCTCGCGGGACCGCAAATTGTACACCCGCTGGAGATATTCCAGGTTTTCCGCGTCCTCCAGGGAAAGGAGCGACGACCGCCCGGTCTGCATGCAGACCACCAGGGGCTTTCCGAAAAACATCTTGGTATAGATGATCCCGAAATCGTAACGTCCGTGCTCGGAAACAAAACCCACGAAACGGACCTTCACCTTTTCGGACTCATCGTACAGGCGCTCGTAGTGGCTCATCAGCAATCCCCCTTCGCGCTGAAGTTTCTTCTCGTCAAATCACCCTCACTTTCCTGTATGTGATATCGGCTCATCCAAGAAATCAGCGTCTCATTTCTTTACCCCATTTTTCATACGCCCAAACGTTCAATCATCCCTCGAAGAATTGCATTCCTTCACCTTCGCNTCCAGCAGGGAGGCGATTTCNCGGAACAAAGCGAGATCTTCCTCGTCGATGCCGTCCTCCGGCTCCCCGATGACGACCAGTTCTCCGATCAGATGATGCCCTTTGTAGAAGGGCACCAGCACTTCCGTCCACCGGCCGACCCGCTCCCGAACCAGTTTGCCCCGGGCAGCCGTCAAGCTGTGCAATCCCTGTCCAAACCGGATCACGGGGGGGTGTGAACTGTAACCGGCATAATGAAAACGCACAAATTCATATCCCCGGGTGAGGTAGATGCCGACGTAACGATAGGTGGAAACGTGCTCATACAGGGTCTCAATCACATACCTGTATAAGGCCTCGATATCCCCTTCCAACTTGTCCGCCATGACGCCGATCTTCGAGCGGATTTCATCCATGAGGTCCGCCTTGCGCATCGGATCCATCCCCCATCGACTCCTCCGGATGTTTTCTCAGTGTATCACATGCCGAACAACCGAACAACATATTTTCATAATATTTATATGATTGGAATCGACTCGTCAACGAAACCTCTCTTACATTCCATACCCGCCCCGATTGTAATGGAATCCATCCAAGTGTTAAGATGAAAAGGGGCANCCGGCCCAAAGCAAAAAGGGACTTTTTCTACAAATCAGAGGTGGAAAACATGGACAACCGCGCATGGATACGGTTGGTGGAAAATTCGACGCAGACGGAGGTTTCCCTGAAAGACGTCAAGGAACAGTTGGACCGGTACGTCGACATGGCTTCCCGCACCGGGCGCCAGCTGGGCTGGACTTATGAGGAGGCCGCCTTTCCCTATACGGTGGAGGAACGGACGGAAAACGAAAACAGCTGGCTGGTCCTCAAGGGAAAAGATCCCAAGATGTACCGCGGCTTGCTCATCGGAGTGAAGCAGGAACCCGCCGAAAAGGGAGGCCGCCATACCATTCAAATCCTCATTCCTCCGGGCGCCACCCACGGAGATAAGTCGAAGGCCAATGAATTTTGCCGCTATCTCGCCAAGGCGTTCCAGGGGGAACTCCGCCTGTTTAACGGTCGGATTATGTATTTTTACCCCCGAAAATGATCCGGGAAACCCTTCAGCCGCTTCCCCGGCGACGGGCGACCTCAGCCCGTCGCTTCTTTTTTTTCGATTATTCGGTTAAATCAGCCCATGCCTCCCCTCCCTTGTAAAAATATTCCTCTTCTCATCCGCGCCAAAAGCGGATATCCTATAGTAGGAACGTTTGTTCGGAGGTGTGGCGAGGTATGGAGCGGAGGCGGACCGTTCTGTTGGCGGATATGAACGCCTTTTACGCCAGTGTGGAGCAAGCCCTCAACCCTTCCTTGCGAAACCGTCCGATCATCGTGTGCGGCGATCCCTCGCGGAGGCACGGCATCGTGCTGGCCGCTTCCTACGAGGCAAAGGAATACGGAGTGGAAACCGGAATGCCCGTGTTCGAAGCGAAAAGGCTTTGTCCCCCGGCCGAGCTGGTTCCTCCCCGCATGGCCACCTATCTCCGCGTGTCATCGCAGATCGTGGACATTTTACACCAGTTCTCCCCGCTCGTGGAGCCGTTTTCCGTCGATGAGGCCTTTGTGGAACTCACCGGGTGCGAAAAGCTGTTCGGGGACGGAATCCAGGCGGCCCGCCGCATCAAGGAACGAATCCTGCGGGAGACGGGGATCCGTTGTTCCGTCGGTGTGGGCCCCAACAAATTGTTGGCCAAAATGGCCGCTGAAATGAAAAAACCGGACGGGCTCACCGTCCTGACGGAACGAGACGTTCCAAAACGGTTGTGGCCCCTTCCGGTCATCCGGTTGTTCGGAGTCGGTCCGAGGATCTCCCGACACCTGCAGCGAATGGGCATCCGCACCATCGGAGATCTGGCTCAAGCGGATCCTGCGATGCTTGAACGGCGATTCGGCATCATCGGCCGGGTTCTTCACTGCTCGGCACGGGGCGTCGATTCCAGCCCGGTCGATCCCTGCAGCCTGGATAAAAACCGGTCCATCGGACATCAATTCACCCTTCCGAGGGATTACACGAAGGTGAGCGACCTTCGGACCGTCCTGCGCGAACTGGCGGAGGAAGTGGCCGCCCGGGCCCGCAAGGCCGGCTATACGGGCCGGACGGTCTCCCTCACCCTCCGAAGCTTCGATTTTGGTTCCGTCCACCGCTCCCTCACCCTTTCCGAACCCACGAACATCGGCCGAAAAGTGTTTGAAGCGGCCGAGGTTCTGCTCCGGCGTCACTGGGATCACCGGCCCGTTCGCCTGATCGGAATCACCCTGAGCAACCTGTCCTCCGACCGGGTGATGCAGCTGGACCTGTTCGGGAAACGGGAAAGGGAGCAACGGTTGGCGGAGGCCATCGACGCCATCCGCAACCGGTTCGGAACGACCAGCATCTTCTGGGCCCGCTCCCTCACCGGAGCCAGCGTGTTCGTCGACCGGGCCGGCAAAATCGGCGGGCACCGCATCTGACCTACCGGTCCAGGATGCTCTGGAGAATGTGGCGACGCTCGGCGGGGGTGAAGTCATCCCAAAGCCACTCGCCGTAGATGAACAGGTCCAGGTGAAGGTGCATCCCCGCGTTGCTGCGCTTGGCCCCGTCGCTGGTGCCCGAGTTTCCCACATAACCGACGACTTCTCCCTTTTTCACCTTTTTCCCGACGGNGATGTCGCCGTGAATGCGGCTTAAGTGGCAATACCGGGAGAGGACCCCCTTTTCGTGCTGGATCCATACGGANCGTCCGCGCATCTTGTCGAGGATGTATTGCGGCGTCTGCCCCCCGTTTTGAGAGCCGATCTGAAGATAGCGGTTCCGCTCCGCCTCCGACATCTCCTGATAGTCGTGGTCGGCGCGGACAACCACCCCATCCGCCACCGCAATCACCGGAGTCCGGGAATCGATGGATATCCTGCTGGTCCAGCTGAAATAATCCAGCCCCTCATGAACTCCGTTCCGGTAGGGACGCGGGGCGCCGGGAAGGTGGGAATCCTTCGTGCTTACCCGAGCCCCCCGAATCGGCGTGTCCAGAAAGGAGAGGTAATCGATCAGCCCCCGAGCGTCACCCTTGGGGACTTCAAGTCGCTTGGGTTCCGCCATGACCGGGACCGAAGCGTTTTGTTCGATCAGTGCATATTCATCGCGAATCTCCACCTGCCTGCCCAATCCCTCTTCCACCACGACGGAGGGGATCCGTATTTCTCCTTTACGGATGATGGGATACGCCTCGACGGGTAAATAAACGCCGTTTCGGCTCAAAACCGGCGTTTCCCTCAACATGGTCAGGTGGACCTTTCCTTGGCGGATNGTGAGAAGCCCTTCCTTGGCGTCATAATCGTAATCGATCCGCAACTTTTCCTTCAGGTCGGACAGCCGGAAGGTGATGACTCCGTCTTCCTTCCGGAAGGGAACCTCCACTTTCGCCGACAACTTCTCCGCCTTTTTGGAGGGCNCCGGACGGGGAGGGGAAGCCGTCTGCTCCTGCGGCTTCTCCGGTGTGCGAAGCCAGGGCAGGTGCTGATTCAAAAGGTTAAACGGAACAAACATCCACAGAAAAACGCTGAGGATCGCCACCGCAACGAGTAAAGTAGGTCTTCCCATGGGTATCTCCTTACCCGAGTTTTATCCATCTCATTTTAACACAGTCGGGATGTACCGACCAGAAACCCCCATCCAAAAACAGGCGTGAAAGACCGGATAACGAAAAAAGCAAAAGCACCTCGCAAGCGAGGTGCTTTTTTGTGGTGGGCAGTATAGGAATCGAACCTATGGCCTCTTCCGTGTCAAGGAAGCGCTCTCCCTCTGAGCTAACTGCCCAAAACGGTGGATCATGGTGGGCCCAACAGGACTCGAACCTGTGA
>JGI1652J44930_10000316_pt1 | contig 19378 bp, 17 predicted proteins | sample NewIslsDNAsample_FD_44930 | JGI IMG/M metagenome (IMG submission 44930)
GCGAAGATGGTGGATGTATTTTTTGCGCTCCCGTCCGAAAGGGATTTTTGGGATCTGCTGATCGCCTTTGTCGGGATCTGCGGTTTCACGGCGGTTTTTTACCCGCTGTATTATTGGCTGGGACCCAACTTCGTCAAGATCGGCCTGTTTGTCACCTTTATCGTCACCTTCGGTGTTGCGCCGATGTTGTACAATATGGGGGTCAAGAACAACTTCTGGGGCCTCCTGGAGGTGTTTGAGTCGTACCCCTCCCTTTTCTGGGTCGCCGTTTTGCTCGCCTTTACAGGGATCATGCTTTTTCTCTCCCTGCTCCTGTCGTCCTGGCTCTACCGGCGGAAGGATTTTTGAACCGCGATGCCCATGACGCTTCTCCGCACGGTGCGTTCTTTATGAGACGCCCTGGAAAAATGCGTTTTTTGCCGGGAGGCTTTCCCCATGATGGAATCATTGCCCGGAGAGATTGGACTGCTTGTCCGCGGCATGAATTGGGAAAAAAATGAGGTCGGGAAGTCTGGCGACGAGGTATACCGTCTGACTTCCGGAGCGCGGAACTTCTATTTGAAGGTGAAAAGGATCGGAAAAGAGGCGGCCGCGGAAACGTTAAGGCGCGAAAGCGAAGTGCTGAATTGGCTGAAGGGAAGACTTCCCGTGCCCGAAGTGGTGTGCTATCACCAAGACCACTCGAAAGAATATTTGTTGATCACGGAAGTGCCCGGGTTTGCGGCGATGGAGACAGGGTGGGACAAGAAGAAGGTGGTGTGCCGGTTGGCGGAAGGTTTGAGGCGGATTCATTCGCTGCCGATCGACTCGTGCCCCTTTGTATATCCGACCGGCGCGCTCATCCGACTGGCGGCGGAGAGGATCAGGGCGGGGTTGGTGGATGAGGAGGATTTTGATGAATGCCGAAAGGGTAAGCGGGCGGAGGAGCTTTACGAAGAGCTGGTCCGAAGCCGGCCCGCCCGCGACGACCTGGTGTTTACGCACGGCGATTATTGCCTTCCCAACGTGATCCTGTCCGACTCCGGGATCGGCGGCTTCATCGATTGGGGGCGAGGCGGTGTGGCGGACCGCTACCGGGATCTGGGCATCGCCGCCAGGAGCATTACGCACAATCTCGGCGAAGGGTATGTTCCCTATTTCTTCGGATTTTACGGGTTAAAGAGGGTGGACTTTAAGAAAGTGAAGTTTTTTCAGCTGATGGATGAGTTTTTCTGAATCCGTAAGTGACGGTTCGAAAGGAGCCTGCTTTGTCCGGGGAAATGATGGAAATGACGGACGTGATCCCCGATTTGGAGGACCGTGCTTGGCCGTCTGGCGGCTTTCGCCCGCAATGATGTTTCCCGGGTGGACTCGCAATCCCCGTCGGGTCGGTTCGCTGCGCTCCGGTTGCTTCGCATGGTCCCGGTCCGTTATTTGCGGCTTCTTTCACAGGAAGAGAAACAGCTTCAGCTCCTGATGCCTGCGCCTTCCCCACATCTCCGAAGTTGTGCGACGCTCCCGGCGGATCCGGATGGCGAAGATTTGGGCACAAAATGGAAAGCCGAGTGACTCTGAATGCCGGCGGCGGTTGAGCCGCTTTCTCTTTTTCCCGGGCGGGAAAGGGATGTAAAATGAAAGAAAAGGTCGGCGATTCGGGAGGGTAAAAATGCGCATCGTCATCACGGGTTCGACGGGGCTGGTGGGGACGCGGCTGGCGGAGTTTTTTCAGGAAGAAGGGCGTCAGGTTCTCCGGCTTGTCCGGAAATCCGGCCGGGGGGAACCGGGAACCGCCTATTGGCAGCCGGAGACGGGGGAAATCGACGCCGAGGCGCTGGAGGGCGCGGATGTCCTCATCCATCTGGCGGGGAAGAGCATCAACGGCCGGTGGACAAAGAGGCGGAAAGAGGAGATCCTCCTCAGCCGAACCAGGGGGACCCGGCTGATCGCAGAGACCCTGGCCGCTTTGAAGCGGCCCCCCGGGGTGTTTCTTTGCGCCTCGGGGATCGGCACGACCCGCGAAGGCGGCCGGGAGGTGGATGAGAAGGACTCCGCCGGTTCCGGCTTTTTGTCCGGTGTGATCAAGGAATGGGAGAAAGCGACGGTTCCGGCGAAAGAAGCGGGCATACGGGTTGTGAACATGCGCTTCGGCATGGTGCTCAGTCCCCGGGGAGGAGCCCTGAAGCGAATGCTCCCGGCCTACAAACTGGGCCTGGGCGGCCGCCTCGGTCACGGGAGACAGTGGATGAGCTGGGTGGCGTTGGAGGAGATTCCCCATGTCGTCCGTTTTCTGATCGAGCGGGATGAGGTGGCGGGTCCGGTCAACGTCGTCTCTCCCAATCCGGTGTCCAATGCCGAATTCATCCGGGCCCTCGGAGGGGCGCTTCGGCGTCCCGTCGCCTTTCCCGTGCCGGCCTTCGCTGTGAAGCTGATGTTCGGAGAGATGGGGGAGGAACTGCTGCTTTGGGGCAACCGGGCCATTCCGAAAAAATTGCTGGAGGCGGGCTATTCGTTCCGGTATCCCGATCTGGAGAAGGCCCTTCGGGAGATGCTGGGATGAAGCGGCAGAGATGAGGATGGTTTTAAGGCGGCAAGGGATTTCCGCCGTCGTATGAATGAAGCGGTGTAACCGGTCGTCCCGCCGGCGAAAGGGGAAAAGTGGCGGAGAAGCATCCTTCTCCCTCCGGTGACGGGCTTAAGGAATAGATCGGGTAAGCCATGAAACGGACAGACGGGGGGAGGTCCCCCGTTTGATAACGGAAACACCCCGGTTTGAAGGGCGCCGGATTCTTTGCCGCATGGACCGGAGCGGACATCGTTTCCGCTTTGATCGCGGCTGGCAGCCTGGCGAGGACGGCGATCTTCGGGTGAATGGATGCAAAGTCCGATTCGGCAAGAGGTTTTTTCCGACGGGATGAGCCGTCCGTTTCTTTATTTGCGGGCTTGGCGTGCGCTTCACGCCGGCGGGGGCGGAGCCGGCCCGCGTCTCGGATTTTTTTGAATCAACGAAAAATCGGGAGAGAAAAAATGTTTGTCAGGCTCTTTGCGGCGTGTGACGACGGGGAAGCCGCGCTGGACATCTATCGGGATGCATTGGCTGGGATGAAGGAGTATGTGGAAAACGAGAACATCATTGATGTCAAACCCTATTGGAAAATGAAGGGGATTTTTGTTGTCGAAGCGGAATTGCATTTGAAAAAGGAATGGAATGGCGAAAAGTTGAATCAGTTTATGTCGTCCATTTCCGACACATGGCTGCGGTTTGGCGATCCGGCGGATGAACTGTTGGCTTCGGTCACCGCCGAAGGTTGCACCGGGATGAAGAGAGGCGTTTACATGATCAACATCCATTTTTCATAACTCGCAGCCCGGTCGCGGAGAAGGGACGCAAAGGATGCAATGGAAGCGGAATGATTCCACAGACGACGAAAGGATGAATCCAATGGATCAGGCAAAATCCTTCCTAAACATGAAACACCCCCACACCGTGGACAGCTTGGCGGCGGAATTCCGACGGCTGGGCCTGAAGGAGGGGATGACGGTGATCGTCCACTCATCCCTCAGCTCTCTGGGGTTTGTGTGCGGCGGGCCGGTGGCGGTGGTGCAGGCACTGATGAAGGTGGTCACCGAGGAAGGAACTCTTGTGATGCCCGCCTTTTCCCCGGATTATTCCGATCCGTCCCGGTGGGACAATCCGCCGGTGCCGGAGAGCTGGTGGCCGGTGATACGGGAGGCGATGCCGGCCTACGATCCGCAATACACTCCGACTTGGAACATGGGAAAGATCGTCGAGGTGTTTCGGACCATGCCGAAAGTGAAGCGGAGCCGTCATCCCAGTTTTTCCTTCGCCGCCTGGGGAAGGGATGCCGACGCCGTCATTGAAGGCCATTCCCTCGATTTCCCCCTGGGAGAGCGGTCCCCGCTGGCGCGGATTTATGAGCGGGCGGGTTGGGTTTTGTTGATCGGCGTCGGATTTGACAACAACACCTCTTTTCACCTGGCGGAACATCGGCTGGGAACCCGTCCCGTCCACCTGGAAGGAGCCCCCCTTTTGGTGGAGGGGGAGCGCCGCTGGGTGACGTACCGGGATATTCAGCTGATGACGGAGCGGTTCGAAGAGTTGGGCGCGGATTTTGAAAGGACGGGTAAGGTCCGGGTTTCCCGGATCGGATTAGGAGAGGTGCGTCTGTTCCCCCAGCGGGCGGCGGTGGATTTTGCCCTGGAGTGGTTTCGGCGGCGCGAAGCCGATCCCGCGGCGATGATCGGGGATTAAACGGGGGAAAAACGGGCCGGGCGGAACCCGGCGAAGATGGTGCCCTTGAGGGTCGGCCGAAGCCCGAAACAGATCCGGCGGTGCCGGATCAAAAGGAAGCGGGACGCGGCTTACCCTGTTCCGCTTCCGTTCGGCGCGCCGCATCGGCGGCGAAGGTCCGAGGCCAAGGACTTCGTGCCCGGGGATAGAGAGGGCCCATCAAAAAACCGGCGCTGTGCGCCGGTTTTTTCGCAGGATCCGGACGATCTCATCGTTTGATCAGTTTGAAGGCATCCGCCACGACATAACCGGGGGTGGAGGTCCATCGGGATACGCCGATGAAATAATCGGTGCCCTGTGACAGGTTGAAACGGCCCAGGTAATTCCATTTTCCGCCGTTGAGTTGCTGGTTGACATAGACCGTTTGATATCCGGACGTGGTTTTGATGACGACGGGCGTTCTGGAGTTGTAACCGCTGTTGGCCGGCCACCAGCCGTAAATATCATAACTTCCGGAGGAAGGGACGGTGATTTGATACCAGAAGGGATCGCTGGCCAGAAGCGGTTCGGCAAAACGATAGTTGCTTCCGTACTTCTGGGAGTTCCAGGAGCTTGTCCCCCACGCGTCGCTGGCCAGATGGGGCCCCGTGTTGTCAAAGACGAATTCCTCGGACTGATTGACCAAAGACATGTAGTAATTCCAATCCCAGTGGGGTCCCGGGTCGGTGTGGGTGGCTCCGGGCACTTCATTGTGTCCGATAATGTGGTTCCGGTTTTTGGGAATGCCGTATCGGTCGCACAACCAGCGGGTCAGATTGGCGGAAGCGCGGTACATGGCGTCCGTGTACCAGGCCGGATCGCTGACATAGCCTTCGTGTTCGATTCCGATGCTGTGAACATTGTAGTTCCAGTTCCCCGCGTGCCATGCAATATCTTTATTTTGCACCATCTGCGTGATCTCTCCGTCGCTGGAGCGGATCACATAGTGGGCGCTGACCTTGGAGGAGGGATTTTGGAACCAGCTGATGGTGCCGCTGTAGGATCCCTGGGTGGTGTGGATGATGACGTAGTCGATGGAATTGCCGTCGCTTTCACGGTTGGCCACCGTATAGTTGGAGCTTGAAGCGGGAACCCATCGGGCGCCGGGATAATCCGGTGTCGCCTGTTTTTCCATGGATTTTTCGGCATCTTCATACTTGCCCTTGTGGGGGGTAACGGGCGTCGGCGGAATGAAAAGGTCCTCTCCGTCAATCACCCGTTGCGCCCCTTGATTGATCACCTTGAACACTTCATCCGCGTACCATTTGGCGGCGATTTCCGAGGACAGCCCGCTGTATTCCGCGACGGGCACATACCAGTCGGCCAGGTTGCCCGGGCTTGTCCCGCCGTTGTGTTTCTTCGCCCGTTTCGCCAGGACGGCGGCGCCCCCCCGAATGTTTTGTTTGATGTTTTTCTTCAGGGTGGATTCGGGAATGCCCAAAAGCCGGCTGGCCTCTTTCAAGGATTGGTTGGAGGGATTGTCGGCCAGGTGCATCAATCCGTAGCCGTTGAGCTGGCTGGGTTTCCCCTTGTGGTCTTGCCAACGGGTCTCCACATAACTGACCGCCAGCAAAATTTCGACGGGAACTTCAAATTCATCGGCGGCCTGTTGGAAGGTGTGATACAGACTTCCCGGCCGATATCGATCGGACGCGATCCCGGCCGCAGGGCTCAAGGTGAAAAAGAGCAGGCTGAACAGAAGGATCGGGATTCCCCACTTTTTTCTCACGCCGGCTTCCCCCTTGTTTTGTGAAATGACTTCCTCTGCTACAATTATATTACAATTTTATTTTTATAGACAATAACAAAAAATATATATTGTGAGATAAATATGAAGATTATTCGCGGATAAAAAAGCGGGGGGAATTTCAGGGGAAAGCGGGGCGTGGGGAAAGTGATCCATTTTTCTGTCGATGGAGGGGAAATGTCTGCAGACGGGGATAGAAGAAGCAGACCGGCTTTTTTTTGCCTTGCCCGGAAACGGCGGGGCGGCTTTGCGGGGTTTTCCTTTTCCCTAGTAACGGATCTCAAACTGTTGAAAACCGGCAGGCTCCGCGTCGCGAATGTCCAGATGGGTGACTTTTGAAGCCGGACTTCCTTTTTTGACCGCTTCCACGAACGGTTCCATCCGGGAGGCCGGACCCTCCGCGTCAATCTCCACGGTGCCGTCGGGAAGATTTTTCACCCACCCGTGAATGCCGAGGCGAAGCGCCTGTTGATACACGTGGTAGCGAAAACCAACACCCTGGACCCTTCCGTGCACGACGATCCGCTTTCGAACCATTTGTCTTCATCCTTTCCTGGGCAATGAGGAGCGCAGTTTGAACGCAGTGAGGGTTCCGTAAAAACTATTTCCACAAAGGCCCGAAACCTACACTTCGACGCCTTTGCCGGCTGTCGGGAAGCGTTTTTTCACTATGAGACTTTCGCGTTCACCGCCGCCTTTTCGTCCGACAGGGGCCGGGTGAGGGGAAAGGCGAGCAGGATCAAAGTCAGGATCAAACCTGTGACCCCGAACCATCCGAAGCAGCTCCAAAACCACCCGCCCAAGGTGCCGAACACGCTGGAACCGGTGTAATAAAAGAAAAGATACAGGGACGCGGCCTGCGCCTTTGCGGTTTGGGCCGTGCTGCCCACCCATCCGCTGGCGACGGAGTGGGAACCGAAAAATCCGAAGGTGAACAGGGCGAGCCCCGTCACTTTGCACCAGAGGGGCGGAAGCAGGGTCAGTGCCGCCCCGGCCAGCATCACCGCAAGTCCCGTCCAGAGCACTTTTTTTCGGCCGCGTCGATCGGCTTCCCTCCCCATCCAGGCCGAGCTGAAGGACCCGGTGAGGTAAACCAGGAAAAGCCAGCCGATGAGGGAGTGGCTGAGGGAATAGGGCGGGGCGAGGAGGTGGAATCCGATATAGTTGAACAGGGTCACAAAACTTCCCATCAGGACAAAGGAGACGAAAAAGAGCCGCAGGAGCGACGGATTTTTCAGATGGCGTCCCATCGACATCAGCAGCTCCCTGGCGTCGGGCCGGCGGGGTTGAAAGTGGTTGGACGGGGGCAAGGCGCGCCAGAACCAGAGGCTGAGGAGAAGGTTGATCCCGCCGATGGCGGCCAAGGCCAGCCGCCAGGAAAAGAGGTCCGTCAGGGTGCCGCTCAGCACGCGCCCGGCCAATCCCCCGATTGAGTTGCCGCTGATATACAGTCCCATCGCCATTCCGAGGCTGGAAGGGTCGATTTCTTCCCCCAGATAGGCCATCGCCACCGCGGGCAATCCCGCAAGGAGGATTCCCTCCATCAGGCGGAACAACAGGAGGAAGGAAAAGTTGGGGCTCCAGGCGGTCGCCATCGCCAGCAGGGAAGAAAGGAGAAGAGAGGCGACCATGATCGGTTTCCGCCCCCGGCTGTCGGAGAGGGAGCCCAAAAACAACATGGAAAGGGCCAGGGAGGCCGTGGTCACCGACAAAGCCAAACTTCCCATCGCGGGCGAAATGGCAAAATCCTGTGCAAATACGGGAATCAGCGGTTGCACGGCGTACAGGATGGAAAAGGTGACAAATCCTCCGGCAAACAACGCTCCGTTGGCCCGACGGAAAGCGGGCGTTCCTTCGGTGAGTCGGCTCATCCTTCGGTTTCTCCCCGTGTTTTTGCATCCCATTATAACGATGGGGGACGAATTTTTGCAAACGCGCTCCCGGAACCTGTCGGTGTTCGGAGCCGACGCCCCGTCATAGGATAACAGGGAGGAGGTACAAACCGTGATGGATGGTTCTCCGACGGGAAGGAGAGGATAGGTCATGACCGAGGAGATCCGGCAGTTGGAGAAGGCCATCGAGGAGATCACCGGGATCGCCCGGAAGTTTCAGCTCGATTTTTTTCCGATGCGCTTCGAGATCTGTCCGGCGGACATCATCTACACCTTCGGGGCATACGGCATGCCGACCCGCTTTTCCCACTGGAGTTTCGGCAAGGCGTTTCACCGCATGAAAATGGAATACGATCTGGGGCTCAACAAGATCTATGAACTGGTCATCAATTCCAATCCCTGCTACGCCTTTTTGCTCAAGGGAAACAGCCTGATTCAAAACAAGCTGGTGGTTGCCCATGTCCTCGCCCATTCCGATTTCTTCAAGAACAATGTCCGCTTTTCCAACACTTCCCGGGACATGGTGGAAACCATGGCGGCCAGCGCCGAACGCATCCGCTTTTACGAAATGAAGTACGGAAAGGAACGGGTCGAGGAGTTTCTCGACCACGCCCTGTCGATCCAGGAGCATATCGACCCCAGTCTGATCAAACCCCGGCGGAAGGCGGAGCAAAAGAGGGAGCAGCCGGGAAGGCGGATGAAAACGCCCTACGACGATTTGTGGAGTCTGGACGTTGAGCCGGAGAAAAAAGAGGAGGAAAAGCCGGCGCGGAAGCGTTTTCCGGAAACGCCGGAAAAGGATCTGCTCCTCTTTATCATGCAGCACAGCCGGATTTTGGAGGACTGGCAACAGGACATTTTGTCCATCCTGCGCAATGAGATGCTCTATTTCTGGCCTCAGCTGGAGACCAAGATCATGAACGAGGGATGGGCGTCCTATTGGCACATCCGGATTCTCCGGGAGATGGATCTGACGGAGGAGGAAACGATCGAATTTGCCAAGTTGAACGCCGCCGTGATCCAGCCCTCCGCCACCTCCATCAACCCCTACTATTTGGGACTGAAGATCTTTGAGGACATCGAGCGGCGCTGGGATCATCCCACGAAGGAGGAGCGGGAGAAGTACGGGCGCCTTCCCGGAAAGGGAAGGGAAAAGATTTTTGAAGTGCGGGAATTGGAGTCCGACATTTCCTTCCTGCGCAATTACTTGACCAAGGATTTGGTGGAGGAACTGGATCTGTATGTGTTTGAGCGGACGGGCGACGCGTGGACCGTCACGGACAAGGATTGGCGGCGCGTCCGGGACCAGCTGGTCGCCAGCCGGGTGAACGGCGGTCATCCCTATATTGTCGTCAAGGACGGGGATCATCTCCGGAACGGGGAGCTGTACCTGGAACACCGGTACGAGGGGATCGAGTTGGACCTGAAATACCTGGAGAAAACCCTGCCCCACGTCTATGCGTTGTGGGGAAGGCCGGTCCACCTGGAGACGGTCGTCGAGGATCGTCCGGTCGTCTTCAGTTACAATGGGAAAAAATGCACCCGACGGTTCCTTTGACGGGACCGCGCGGACGCGGTCGGGCGGGGGAAGTCCCCCGCCTTTTTTGTTTTGGACGGGGGAAGGGGGAGCGAATCGTCTATAGGTTGATTTTACAGAAAATAATGTAAACTGGTTATAATTACATAATATATCAACTGTTATCTATGTTACCATTTAACGTGATTACCGGATGCTAGTCCGAAGGCCAAAGGAGGTTGCCATGCAGTTTTTTAAACGCTTCAGGAAAGTCTTGTGGATGGGAGCTCTGACNCTGGTTGTGTCTGCGTTCATTCCGGGCGGGACAAGCTATGCGGCTGCTTCTAAAAGCGCCCACGACCTGATTCAAAGCATCTTCAATCGGGTCGGGCTGAAATATGAGGTGCCGAAGGCGAAGCCCGAAACACCTTCGAAGGGAGAAGGGGTGAATCCGGCACCGGCGCCGGCGCCGACACCTCCGCAACAGGAGGAGAGCAAACAGCAGCAACCGGTCAAGCCGGAGCAACCGGAGACTTCCACCCTGGCGGACAGGATTATCAAAACCGGTGAGAAGTATCTGGGGACGCCTTACAAGTACGGAGCCTCGTCCAATNAGACAAACTATTTCGACTGTTCTTCCTTCGTCCAGCGGGTGTTTAAGGAAAACGGGATCAACCTCCCCCGCTCCTCAAGACAGCAGGCGAAGGTGGGAACCTATGTCCCCAAAAATCAAATTCAAAAAGGGGATCTGTTGTTCTTCACCACGAGCTATTCCCCCAACCAGATCGCCCATGTCGGCATTTATGCCGGAAACAATAAGATCCTGCACACCTGGGGCCCCGGAGGCGTCCGCTACGACGATTTGAACGGCATGAAGTGGCTGCGGGAAGGATATGTCACGGCCCGCCGGGTCATCAAGTAAAAAATCCGCNGAATGAAGCGAGCCCTCTTTCCCTGAAGGGAAGGAGGGCTTGGTGTTTTTCGGCGGGAAGGGGGCGGGGTGCCTTCAGGCGCCGGCGGAGGTTCCCCAGGGGACTTCCTCCGGATTCCAGTTCCCGCCGGCCAGGCAGAGGGTCGGCTTGCCGGTGGGGCCGCGGATCAGCCGGAAGGCCACCAGCCCGCAGGAAAAACAGAGCTTNAGACTGGGAAGGTTGTCGCAGGCCACCCGGGTGTACACCTTTTTCAGCGATTGCAGCGAGAAGGCGAGCAATCGCTCCCCGATCCGGCGGTTGCGGTGATCCGGGTGGACGACGATGAAGGATTCCTCCAGTCCGTAGGAGCCGAAGGCGATCACTCCGACGAGCCGTTTTTCTTCCGTGGCGATGGCCACCAGCGTTCCCTGTTTCCACCGGGTGTGGGGAAGGCGGCGGAACCAGCGGAGAGCGCGGTGGGTGATCCGGCGATCCCCGTATTTTCGGCAAAAGGACAGGAGAGAAGGTCGGATGGCGGCCATTTCCTCCGGAGTCAGGGATTTGATTCTCACGGGGATGCCCCTCCTTTTCCGCGGGTTTCCTGAAAGCCGCTCAGGTAAAGAAAGTATTGGATCAACCGCTTGAGGGAACGCTCCCGGATATCGGGTTCATCAAATTTCATCGGTTTGGCGTTGGCCTCGAAAAACCACAGCCGTCCGCCTTTTTCGATTCCCATGTCGATCGACATCTCCCCGATGCGGCCTTCCTGGCTCCGCTCGATCTGGCGGGCGATGCGGAGGGCCGTTTCCCCGATCCGCCGGAGGACGTCCCGGTATCGGTCCCCGAAGACGGCCTTCAGGACGGTTTGACGGTTTTCAATGGTGCCGCCCATCGGCACGTGGGTGGATATGGCATCCGGGCCTGCCACGCGGATGCCGATGCCCGTGATGCCCCACTCGCCCTTTCCTCCTTTTTGCAGGAGAATCCGCAGATCGAAGGGGCGTCCCCGAAAGGTGGCCAGGGGAACGCCCTGCTGCCATACATAGGAGCGCGTGCCCGCCACCCGCCGAAGCAATTTCAACAGGCCCGCCGCGTTCTCCGCCGGAAACCGCTTTTTTTCCTTGAGGGTTTGGAGAACCACTTCATATCCCGAACGGTTCCGGGCGATGCGGATCATTCCGTTGCCGGCCAGTCCGTCGTTGGGTTTCAGGAAGACCGTCGGAAACCGCTTCAAGATGTGAAGCGGGGGATGGTCGGCATTCCATTTTCCCGTCGCCGGCACCAGCTCGGCCAGCTCTTCCGATTGTCGAAGGAATTGGTAGAGGGACCATTTGTTGAAAAAACCCGGGTTGAACAGTGGGATTTCCAGGGTTTTCCCCAGATAATGCAGGGCTTGCTGTTCCCCCTTCCGCTGTTCGGCGGTCCGGGTGGGAATCCGGTTGTACACCACGTCCGGCAGGGGAAGCGTCGCCGGGATGAACTGGTCTCCGGTCTTCAGCGGCCGGTGGATATAACCGCGCACCGTCGGTTTTCCCGGCTGTATGCCGCCGGGGGTGAGCACGAAAATCGTCACCCCCATTTTTCTTCCCGTGCGGATCAGGTCGATGAAATTTTTCCGGTTTCCCCGGAAAGTGCGATTTCCGTCGGATGTCAGGATGGCGATGAAGGGTCCCGCTTTGTAACCGTGGGAATGGGTTTTCAGAAGTCGGACCGGCAAAAAGGTCGCGGATGGCACAGATCCGCGGTGCGGAAGGACCGGAATTTTCACCTCCGTGCGCCCGCCCAGGATCAGGCGGAGCTGTTCCGGCAGCGATTGCTTCCCGTGGCGGGAAAAGGGGATAAAGGCCGACGGCTTTCCGGACCCTTGAACGGCCAGCCAGCCCGCGGTGGGATGCGTCACGGTGTACCTCCTCCCCGTCAAAGGAAATTGGCCAGTTTCAGACTGTATTCGGTGATGTAACGGGCGGAGCGCCAGCCTGCCTGGCGCAGGCTCGGATGATGGAAGATGTGCCGCCCCGGTTTGGAATTCACTTCAAACAGCCATACCCGAAGGTCCCGGTCCACTCCGATGTCCATTCCCAATTCGCCGAGGGGACCGTTTACTTGACGTTCCAGGGTTTTGGCGACCCGGATGGCGGCGTTGCGAATGTCGACTTCCACCCTCGGCGCCTCCGGTCCAAACACTTTGCGCAGAAGCTCCGGGGCGGATAGCAGCGATCCGCCGGTGCGAACGTGGGTGGTGACGCTGCCCGGGCCGGCGGCCTTTGCGCCGATTCCGACGATCNGCCATTCCCCTGTACGGTCCTTGTGCAGGTGAACCCGGAAATCGACCGGGCGTCCCTGGTATTTGATCAGGCGGATTCCCTGCTGAACCAGGTAGCGGTGAATCCGGGATTTCTGATTGCCGAAGGCGTGGTGAATCAGTTTTTCCAGNGAGCGGAACCGGTACAAACTGTTTTTGTCGCCGTTGCGAAAGCGGCAATAGTACCCTCCGTTCGGGTCGCGGGTGATGCGAAAGATGCCCAGTCCCAGGCTTCCGCCGCTGGGTTTCAGATAGACCATTCCGTACTTGGCGATCATGTGGCGAATGGTTTCGATGGAAGGGGACAGGGAGGTTTCGGGGATCAGGTCATAGGTGTCCGGGTGCCTGCAGAGGCGTTCGTGCACCGTCCACTTGTTGAAAAAGCCCTGGTTGAATATCCGCGAATGTCCCAGACGCGTCAAGCGTTCGCGACATACCTGGACCTGGGGCAGGGATTCGGATTTGCGGTTGGGCACCCGTTCGTAGATCACATCGGGGAACGGGGNGGTCATCCGGACCCAGCCCCAGTTTCCCGACTCGTCTTTCCGGTAAAACCAGCCGGAAATCGTTCGATTGGCCCAGTTGACCATCTCCGGCGTGAATACATAGAAAAAGGGTCTTTCCTCCATGCCGGCCAGGATGAATTGGCGAAACAGGGATGATCGGCTGCCGAAGGGCTGGGACGGCGAACCGGTGAAGCCGGTGGTCAGGATGGCGAGGACCGGCCCCAGCCGGAGCTGCCGGTTTGCGAAGGAAGCCCGGGTTTCTCCCAGATAGGGAATCGCCAGCTGCCGGACGATCGACGGAGGCAGATAGATGACGGGTTCCTGCCCCCGAGTCCCCACGACCCGGCTGATCAACGTTTTGTTGCCGAGGCGGATTTTGATGGATTGCCCATGGATGCATCCCCACCGGTTCATCAGGAATTTCGAAAGGATGACGGCTTTGGTGGGGGCGTTGGGTACGAGGCGAAGTCGGCAAATGATGGAGTTCATGCCTTACCCTCCCGTCTGCCTGTTGAAAATCNCATGAGCCACTCGGATCGGAAGAAGGGTCGCCCGTCGGTAGACATCCTTTTGTCCCGTGAGGATGAAAACGCTGCGACCGGGCTTGGAATTGACCTCCAGCAGCCATACGCGGCCGTCGGTGTCGATCCCCACATCCAGCCCCAGCTCCAAAAGGCGTCCGTGATGGCGTTCGATGTGCGGGGGAACGACCGCCGCGAGCCAGCGGATCTTTTTCAGGATGCCCTCCACCTGGTCCCGGCGGAAGTGGCGGAGAAGAAAGGGAACCGCCCGCTCTGCCCGGCCCCCTCCGTGCAGGTTGGAGGTCAGGGTGTGGGGTTTTCCGGTGCGTATGGCCATTCCGGTGGTGACCCATTCGCCCCTTTCGTTTTTCTGGATCAGCATGCGCAGATCGTAGGGCCTTCCGTCCGGGGTATTCAATCGGAGGTAGGGTTGCATCACGTAACGGGTGGTTCCGACGAAGCGGATCAGCCATCGTTTCAAGGCGGCTTCGTCGCTGAAGGAGAGGTGGAAGCATCGGTTTTCCCTGGTNCGGCCGTGCACCAGATAACCGCTTTCGGTTTGCTTTATGGCGGCCACGCCCCTTCCGTGACTGCCGCCGTTGGGTTTGATCACGATATTTCGATGGTGCCTGAGAAAGGAGAGGGCCTTCTCGGGCCCTTCCCATCTTTGGGTGTCCGGCAAGTGGGGCCGGAGCGAAGCGTTGCGGGACAGGATTTTATGGGTGTCCCATTTTCCGACCAGTCCCCGGCCGAGCAGCTGGACGTGGGGATCCTGGTCCAGTCGCATGACAAAGGGTTTGTATTCCCGGTATTGGCTGCTGTGGGTGTAGAAGCAGCGGTCGTAAACCAGCGACGGCAGGGGATGTTCACCGGCCACCCACCGGTTTTCTTCCGGCGAGTAGGTCCATCCTTTCACCCGCCTTCGGTTCCAATCCACCTGTTTCGGGGAAAAAATCAGCAGTCCGATGCCCAGGCGCCTGCCTTCCAGGGCGAGGCGTTTGAAAAAGCCCGCTTCGAGGAAGGGCGGGGACCTGCGAACCGTGCAGACAATGATTCCGAGGGTCCTCATATTCGTTTCCTCCCGGCAGCGTTTCGGGGTTGTGGGAACGGACCCCTGGCGTGTGCGAATCGTGTCAAATACAGGGTGTATTCGATGAGACGGATCACTGAAGGGCGCGTGGTCAAGGAAGGATTGATGACGGTGTCATCGGTTTTGGAGGGTTTGGAATTTATTTCCAGAAGCCATATTTTCCCCGATTTGTCGACGGCCAGGTCGATGCCCAGCTCGGCGTAATGGCCGTCGACCAGCTCTTCAAAGGTGTTGGCCACCTCCAGCGCCGTTGACCGGATTTTGGAGATGGACGGTTTGGATTGATGGGGGTCCAGCTCCGCGAGGACGTCGGAGGCTTTCCGAACGGTGCCGCCGCGGGCCAGGTTGGAGACGATATGCTGATCGTTGGCGATCCGTCCGACCACGGAGGTGATCGCCCAGTTGCCGTGCAGATTTTTTTGAACCAGGACGCGGAAATCGACGGGACGCCCCCTGGAGGTGACCAAGTGAAGTCCCTGCTGGATCAGGTAAGAGGAGCCTTTCACGCGACGGTTCAAGTGGGTGATGGCCGTATCGACCTTCCGGTACACGCGGGTGGTCGTTCCGTTGGCGGTGGCATATTGGCAGACGATGTAACGCCCGGTTTTGATGAGGCGGATGATGCCGGATCCGAGGCTTCCGTTGGTCGGTTTGAGATAAAGGATGCCGTGGCGGTTCAGCATGGGCCGGATGCGATGGGGATGATAGGGATGGGTTTCCGGAAGCATGTTCTGCATGCGGGGATCCCGCATCAGGGTTTCGTGGACCTGCCGCTTATCCAAAAAGGTTTTGTTGAAGACGCAAACCCCGTGCTGCATGCGCAAAAATCGGAGGATGTTCTGAAGGCGCGGTCTTCTTTCGATTCGCCGGGAAGTGATCCGGTTGTAAAGGACATCCGGAAAGGGAAGCTCTCTTAATTGCCACTTCCGGCTCTGGAACAGCCACCCCTTGGTGGTGCCGTTTTCCGCCATGATTTGCTCCGGCGTGAAAACGGCAACGCATACCCCCCGTTCCTGGCCGGTCAGGGCGCATTCCTCCAGAAAGCGGGTCATGGCGCCGAAAATCGGTTGATTCGGCGTCGCTTGGGTGTTGATGAGGATCCCGAGGAAGGGGCCGATGCGCAGGCAGTGCGACTGGGGGTCGTAGGACGCGCACAGGGAGAGGTGATCAGGCAGTCGCAGGGAACGGGCCAGCTTAGAACTGATCCGGATCAGGGAGGATTTTGCCGAATGGACGGCGATCCACCCCTTGGCGACTTTGGATCCGAATTTAACCCAGACGGGGAAATGGGCAAGGTGCAGTTTTTCCGCCAGGGAACGGCTCATGACCATGTTGATGCTCTGAGGAAAAGTGTGGTCGGGCACGACTTGGATTTCACAGCGTGCAAACCCCATTCGGGATCCCCTCCGGCGTGAGCTGACTACTTCATCGTATGTGGGCATGTATATTCGGGTGAAAAAAAGGGGCTTGGTTTCGGCAAGGGCGGGCCCGGAGGCGGAAGGATTTTTTTCCGCCGTGTGGTATATGGCATAATGGAGATGTCGAACAGGAGTTTGAGCCGGTTTGACGGCGGCGATGCCAATCAGGGGACTCTTCCACCTTCAGATACCAAAGAAAGGGGTATCGACATGAAGATTCACTATCACGGGCACAGCTGTTTCGAAATTCATCACGAAGGGCACCGGCTGATCATCGATCCTTTCTTGCGCGGAAATCCCATGGCAAAGGCGGATCCCAAGGACATCAAGGTGGACTATGTGCTCCTCACCCACGGCCACGGCGACCATGTGGGGGATGCGCTGGAAATCGCCAAAAACAACGACGCCACGGTGATCGCTCCCAATGAATTGGCCGTGTGGATGGGATGGCAGGGGGCCAAGATCCATCCCCTTCACATTGGAGGAAGCTATGCTTTTCCCTTCGGCCGCGTGAAACTGACCCAGGCCTTCCACGGATCCGGCTTTACCGTGGATGACCGGAAGGAGATCATCTATCTGGGGATGCCCGCGGGCATTTTGTTGATGCTGGGGGACAAAACCATCTATCACGCCGGCGACACGGGCCTTTTCTCCGACATGAAGTTGATCGGGGAACGGCATCCGGTCGACATCGCGATGCTGCCGATCGGGGACAACTTCACCATGGGGCCCGAGGATGCCCTGACCGCGGCGGAGTGGGTGAAGGCCAAATGGGTGATCCCCATGCATTACAACACCTTCCCGCTCATTGAACAGGATGCGCACGCCTTCGTCCGGAACCTGGAGGCGAAGGGGATCAAGGGCGTGGTCATGGAGAGCGGAGAAACAAGGGAATGGTAGCAAAAAACGACAACGAACTGTAAATCCCTTGTAACTTCCGTGTAATACGCATGGATTACGATGTNTACAGGATGAAAACCCCCTTATTTGGAGGCGGCTGGAACTACCGTCTCTTTTTTTTTGCGCAAAAAGGCCTTCCGAGGCATCCNGCGTTTTCCGCCGCGAAGGAGCCGAATTTTTTGCATAATGTCCGGGGCTTGTTCGTATGATGGGTACAGAATGGGGGGATGGACGTGTGGCGGAGTAAGCACGGGCTCGCCTTGGTGCTTGCCTTGGGGCTGCTATTGATGGCGGTTCCCCGGCTGCCGGTGGCGCTGGAAGCGGATGCCGATTCCGTTTTTGCCTTGTCATGGCTCGCCTTGGCCCTTCTGGTGATCGCCGCCAATTGGCGGATGGTGCTTCAGGGGGACGAGGAAAGGGAGCGGCGTTCCGAATGGGAAAGGCGGCTTCGCTGGCTGGAGGCCCAGCGGAAGCAGAGGCGTTTCGAAACGGGAACGAGACAGCGAAGGCGATTGTTTTCCTGAGGGGTCCGCGTGTCTGTTTCAGCCGGACAAGCGGTCTTTCCGGAAAGGTTGTATCATCCTTTTCCGATTTACTGTATCAGAGCTTGAAGGAGGCGTGAAAGACCCTCCTTTTTTATTTTGTTTTTGGACTGTGTAAGTACTATGTGTATAATGTATTGTAACAGAGTTTTATCGCGGAAAGGAAAGAAGGGATGCGAATGCCCACCAAGCACGAACGGATTCTCCGGTATATCGAACAGCTCGACGTGGGTGAGAAGATTTCCGTCCGCACCATCGCCCGCGAGCTGGGGGTGAGCGAAGGGACCGCGTACCGGGCGATCAAGGAGGCGGAAAACCAGGGATTGGTCAACACCGTGGAGCGGGTGGGAACGGTCCGCGTCGAGCGAAAACGGCGTTCCAACATCGAGCGGCTCACCTTTGCCGAAGTGGTCAACATCGTGGACGGTCACGTGTTGGGGGGACGGGCCGGGCTTCACAAGACCCTCAACAAGTTCGTCATCGGCGCCATGAAGCTGGAGGCGATGATGCGCTATGTGGAACCCGGAAACCTGTTGATTGTCGGAAACCGCTACAATGTGCACCGCATCTCGCTCCAACGGGGGGCGGCCGTCTTGATCACCGGCGGTTTTGACACGACGGAAGAAGTGAAAGCGCTTGCAGATGAACTGGAGCTTCCGGTGATTTCCTGCAGCTATGACACCTTCACGGTGGCGTCCATGATCAACCGGGCGATCTACGACCGTCTGATCAAAAAGGAGATTCTGCTGGTGGAAGACGTGATCGCGCGGGATCACAAGCCGGTCTATCTGAAAGTGGATGATCCGGTCGCCCGTTTTCACGAGAAGGTGAAGGAGACGGGCCACAGCCGCTATCCCGTGGTGGACGACGGCGGGAAGGTGCAGGGAATGGTGACGGCGAAGGATGTGGTGGGTCACGACTCGACGGAACGGATCGAGCGGGTGATGACCCGGAATCCGATCACGGTCACGCCGAAGACCTCCCTGGCGTCCGCAGCCCACGAGATGGTGTGGGAAGGAATCGAATTGCTCCCGGTGGTGAATGATCAGCGGCGCCTCCTCGGGGTGATCAGCCGGCAGGACGTGATCAAGTCCCTGCAATACATGCAGAAGCAGCCGCAGGTGGGGGAAACGATCAACGACATCATTTTCCGGGGGTTTGAAGAGGTCCGGGAAAAAAACGACACCCTCGTCTTTCGCGGAAAGGTGACGCCGCAGATGAGCGATTCCCTCGGGACCCTCAGCATCGGCGTGTTGACCGGACTGATGACGGAGGCGGCGATCCGGATCCTCCGGCGGCACCGGAGGGGGGACCTGGTCATCGAGAACCTGACCATCTATACCCTGAAGCCCGTGCAGCTGGAGAGCGAAGTGGAATTGATCCCCCGGGTTTTGGAAATGGGGCGGAAATCGGCCAAGTTGGAGCTGGAAGTGTTTCACGACGGCAACCTGGTGTCCAAGGCGATGCTGACGGCGCAGATGATCGAGCGGTAACCGCGGCCGCCGGGGCTTAAGCATCCATCGCATAAGGGGATGGACAACGTTGGACGAGGTGCAAAAGATTTTGGATGATGCGACGCGAAAGTTGGAGAGACTTCCCGGCGTCGTGGGAGTGGTGCTGGGAGGATCCCGGGCGAAGGGAACGCACCGGCCCGATTCCGACATCGACATCGGAATCTATTACGATGAAAGCGAAGGCTTCGAAGTGCAATCCGTGGGGGAGGTCGCGTCGGAACTGGATGATAGGCACCGGACCGACCTGATCAC
>JGI1652J44930_10000317_pt1 | contig 19352 bp, 16 predicted proteins | sample NewIslsDNAsample_FD_44930 | JGI IMG/M metagenome (IMG submission 44930)
CTGCACTTCCCCTTTGATAAGGGAAGGAAGTAACTCCTTAATCATCTCCGCTCCCAACTGACTTAACCGATCATGTAAACTGCCAACATGATCCTGTTTGGAAATTGGAATCGCTTGCTGCGCCAAAATATCCCCAGCGTCCATCTCCTTGACCATATACATGATCGAAATACCCGTTTCCTTTTCTCCATTGATAATCGCCCAATGGATCGGGGCTCCACCCCGATATTTGGGCAATAGCGAAGCATGAACATTGATACAACCATACGTTGGTTTTGCTAAGATGGACTCTGGTAAGATTTGTCCATATGCCGCTGTTACAATCAAGTCTGGACGCAACGCATGCACTTGCCGCACTGACTCCGGGTCTCGCAAGCGTTCAGGTTGATAAACTGGAATTCCCAATTCCACTGCCACTTTCTTGACAGGGGGCGCTGTTAAGATGCGCCTTCTTCCCTTGGGACGATCCGGTTGGGTCACAACACCGACTACTTGATAGGGTCCCTCAACTAATGCTTGTAAAATGGGAACCGCAAAGTCTGGGGTTCCCATAAAAACAACGCGAACAGTCACGTTTCTTCCACCTCTTCTCGCCGATAAGTTCGCTCTGCTACGTCAATCATCAAAACGCCATTCAGGTGATCAATTTCGTGTTGAAAGGCTCGCGCTAGATACCCTTCCGCTTCCATTTCTATCGGATTGCCATAACGATCCTGCCCCTTCACTTTAACCTTCTCCGCACGACGGACATCGCTTAATAAGTCTGGAATGCTTAAACATCCCTCAGCTTGTGAAATCTGAGCACCCGATTTTTCCACAATTTCAGGGTTTACCATTTCAATGAGACCTTCTCCAATATCAATGACGATCGCCCGCTTTAAGACGCCCACCTGCGGCGCAGCCAAACCAACTCCTGGTGCGTCGTACATGGTTTCGGCCATATCATCCAACAATTTATGAAGTCTGTCATGAAATTTCGTGACCGTTCTTGCCTTTTTCTTTAAGATGGGATTCGGGTATTTAACAATCTGTCGAATCGCCATCCTGTCACCTCCCATCAAATATTTTTGCTATCATAACGTATGCATTAAGACACAAAAGTCCCTTCTCGACTCATGCGAATCTGCAATTCCTTATCAAAAGCCTGCGCCGAAATGGAGCGCAGTTGCTTTTTTAACTCTTTTTCTGTCAGCTTATTCTCATTATACTTAATCATCATTTGCAAACGAAAACGGTCTTTAATGCGAGGAATCATCGCTGGAACAGGACCCAACAATTGGCATCGATCCGGCATGTTGGCTTTTAGTTGGGTAGCGATGGTTTGACCGAGCTGGAAAAGCTGATCCTGATCAGGATGTGTCAGTAAAAGATGGAAGATTCCACAAAAAGGCGGATAACCATGCTTTTTACGAAGCATTAACTCCTGTCGATAAAACGAAGCAATCTTATAATTTGCAGCCAGCTCAATACTATAGTGATTTGCGTGATACGTTTGAATCACCACATTCCCAGGTTGATCATGGCGACCGGCTCGTCCACTCACCTGTGATAGCAATTGAAAGGTACGTTCAGCCGCACGAAAATCAGGAAGATGCAAAATAGTATCGGCTGTAATCACTCCAACCAAAGTTACTTTCGGGAAATCCAGCCCTTTGGCAATCATTTGTGTTCCTAAAAGCACATCCGCTTTCCCCTCAGCAAACTTCGCTAACAACCGCTGATGTGCTCCTTTTCGTTTTGTTGTATCCATATCCATACGAATCACACGAACATCGGGAAAATGCCGCAGCAACTCTTCCTCGACCCGTTGTGTGCCAATGCCAAAGTGCCGAATATGACGACTGGAACAAGACGGGCATACGGATGGAAGCGGTTCTCCAAAGCCACAATAATGACAACGCAACATCCCATTTGCCTGATGGTAAGTGAGGGAAATATCACAGGCTGGACATTGTAGCGCCTCACCACACTCACGACACATTACAAAGGTTGAGAAGCCACGTCGATTGAGAAACAATACGGCCTGTTCACCGCGTTGAACACATCGCGTAAGCTGCTCAGATAACGTTTNGCTAAAAATCGAACGATTGCCATATTGNATTTCTTTTCGCATATCGACAATTTGAATCCTTGGAAAGGGCAATTGATTAACCCGCTTCCGCAGTGGTAACCAATGATAGCGTCCCGTTCGCGCCAACCAATACGTCTCAACCGCAGGAGTGGCTGACCCTAATAGCAACACAGCCTGATGTTTTTCGGCTCGCCATTTGGCAATCGTACGGGCATGGTACTTCGGGTTCTCCTCTTGCTTATACGATGATTCATGCTCTTCATCAATAACAATCAAACCGATTTGACGGAGAGGGGCAAAAATGGCTGACCTTGCTCCAATCACCACAGGACTTTCTCCCTTGCGAATCCTTTGCCATTCATCAAAACGCTCGCCTTTGGACAAACCACTATGCAAAACGGCCACCTTGGAACCAAATCGCTCTTTAAAACGCCGAACCATTTGTGGTGTCAGCGAGATTTCAGGGACCAGTACAATTGCTTCTTTTCCTTTTTGTAAAACGAGCTCAATAGCCTGCAGATAGATCTCCGTTTTTCCACTACCTGTTACACCATGAAGTAACATCGTTTCATGCTGCTCTTGCTGGATGGAAGTCTGGATGGCTGAGAACGCCTGTTGCTGTTCACCTGTTAACGCAAAAGGCTTAGAAGGGCGAAACGTTTGATGTTGATAGGGATCACGAAATTCAGTCCGCTCTTCCCACCGCAACCATTGTTGCTCCACAAGATGCCTAACGGTCGTACGCGTCGTATGCAGTGTAGCAAGCAAATCAGATAAACGAATGGCTTCATGTCGTTGAAGAAAAAATGACAAAATCTCTCGTTGTTTCTTTTTCCGCGGTGAAAGCTGTTGAAAAGCCTGTTTTAGTTTTGATCGTTCTGCCGGCACCACCCAGCGAACTCTTGACCGAGTAACATGATCGCTCACTCGCTCTTCCACTACAATCCATTTTGCAGCCAACCATTTGCGCAATTTGGTTTCAGTAATGTCGGAAAAGGTGAGCGCCGTCTCCCATAAACATCTTTGTTCTTTTTTGAGATAAGCGAAAAAGTCATTGGCTTGCGCTTGCATCGCTTGTTGCTCAGCAAGTGTAAGCTCCGGATGAAGTTGAATCCATTTTTGATATTTTCCTTTGAGAATACTGGGAACCATTGCTTGTAAGGCCGTAATGGGATAACAAAGATATTCATCCGCCATACGTAATCCGATTTCAACCAGTTCTTCCGTCAACGGAGGTGTCAAATCCATTACCTTTACAATTTCTTTCAACTGCTCATGCTCCGTCTGCTTCTTGAGTTTTGTTACATAACCCAAGACCTGCCTCGAACCAAATGGCACCTGCACACGACTACCGACGGAAATCGCTTCTTTCCACTTCATCGGTACGAAATAATCAAAAGGGCGGTCAACGGGATGTGCGGGAACATCGACAATCACTTCCGCAATCATTTCATCCGCTCTCCTATCAGCGATATAATCTTTGCAGCCACATCACTTTTTTTCATTCGGGGGATGTGCAAAACTTCTCCTGCTTTATCAAAAATTCGAACTTGATTATAATCACTCCCAAAACCAACTCCTGGCAGGGAGACCTGATTGGCAACGATCAAATCCATGCCTTTTTTCTTCAGTTTTGTTTTGGCATGCTGCTCGAGGTGTTCTGTCTCAGCAGCAAAGCCGACAAAAAATTGATTCGCTCGTTTGTGCTTGCCAATCTCCATTGCAATATCAGGGTTTTTCTCCATTTCAATGATTAAAGTTGTTTGCTCTTTTTTGATTTTTTGCTTCGACACTACCCGAGGACGATAATCTGCCACGGCTGCTGCCATGATGATAATATCCATTTNCGCTAATCGCTCCATCACTGCTTCCTTCATCTCCAACGCACTCTTCACTTCAACGCACTGAAGATTACCAGGTGGCGATAAGGAAACGGGTCCGCTAACCAAAGTGACTTCCGCTCCTGCTTTCACCGCTGCATCAGCAATGGCATAGCCCATCTTCCCGGAAGAATAATTGGAAAAATAGCGAACCGGATCAAGCGGCTCAATCGTCGGTCCCGCTGTCACCAAAAGTTTTTTTCCCGCCAACACTTGCTTCTGATGAAAAAAATCATTCATCCACGCGATAATTTCTTCAGGTTCTGCCATTCGGCCCTTGCCAACATAACCGCAAGCGAGCTGTCCAGCAGCCGGTTCAATCACATGAAATCCCAAAGACTGAAGACGCCTTAGATTTTCCTGCACAATCGGATTTTGATACATATGCACATTCATGGCAGGAGCAATACAGACAGGAGCTTCTGTCGCCAAAAGGGTTGTTGTCAACATATCATCGCCAAGTCCATGCGCAATCTTGGCAATGATATTGGCTGTTGCCGGCGCAATCACAAACAGGTCAGTATGATCAGCCAAATCAATATGAGTAATGCGCTCAGGCGTTTTTTCCTCTAGGATATCTACTGCAACCTCATGTCTTGATAACGTTTGAAAAGTCAGGGGAGTCACAAACGCTGTCGCTGATTTCGTCATCATGACGCGAACTTCAGCCCCACGCTGCACCAGCTGACTGACAAGCGAAGCTGCTTTAAAAGCGGCAATCCCCCCTGTAACACCAATAACGATTCTTTTGCCACGCATTGATCGAACTCCTTTTTATGCTGAAAAAAATAACAACCCAAACGGTTGTTTTCATACATGAGTAAGGCTCGAGCTTCAGTTTGCGGGTTCAAAACGCTGATTCCATTTAAACAAGCAAATGGCAACGCATTCCCGCTTCCTCTGAACACATCTCGAGCCTTGACAAATGGAATAGCTTTCAAAACATCGAAGAAAAAGCCCGTTATTTTTTGGGGTCTACATGTTCAGCTACGAGCACATCTGCTGCAATCTCTTCTAACGCAACGCCAACATGCTTCTTTGATTTAGTTTCGATTGGGGATTTTTCTCCATCCAATAACTCGCGCGCTCTTTTGGCAGACATCACAACTAATGAATATTTGCTGTCCGCCTTTTCCATCAATTTATCGATTGATGGATAAATCATCCACATCCCTCCTACTGATTGATGAAAACAATCCGATCTGCTCGAAAGTGTTCGGCCATAATAATGGATTGGATGCGTTCGCAAGCTTGTTCGACTTCGTCATTGATAACAACATAGTCATACCGATTGAGAAATTGATACTCTTTAGTTGCTTCTTGTAGTCGTTGATTTAAGACTTCAGGGTTTTCTGTGCCACGATTTTCAATTCGCTTTCGTAAGTCCTCCATGGTGGGCGGTAATAAAAAAATAAAAACAGCGTTTGGATACTTCTTCTTTACTTGCAAAGCTCCCTGCACGTCGATTTCCAAGATCACATCGCGACCCTGCTTTAGTTTCTCCTCTACAAATTTCCGCGGCGTTCCATAATAGTTTCCCACATATTCGGCCCATTCAATCAATTCGCCCGCATGAATCATCTGCTCAAACTCTTGCTTCGATTTAAAAAAGTAGTTTACGCCATCTTGTTCACCTTTGCGAGGTTTCCTTGTTGTGACCGATACGGAGTAGACCAATTGTGGCATCTTTTTTCGCAAACATGCACAAACCGTTCCTTTGCCAACACCTGAAGGTCCAGAAATGACAATTAACAGACCCGACTTCTGATAATGGGCTTCCATCCATAAATCCTTCCTATTCGGTTGTATCAATTGTTTCTCGATTGGATAATCGATGCGCCACTGTTTCAGGTTGAACAGCTGATAAAATGACATGATCACTATCCGTAATGATCACTGCTCGTGTCCGACGTCCATATGTAGCATCAATTAATACTCCGCGATCACGAGCTTCCTGAATAATTCGCTTAATGGGTGCTGAATCTGGACTTACAATCGATACGATCCGATTGGCAGAGACAATATTGCCAAAACCGATATTGATTAGTTTTATGCTCAACAGAGAGTACCCCCTCGCTGAAATTTCTTCTCTCCAAAGCTATTTTAGCCGGTTTCTGCGGAAGAGGCAACGATAAATACAAATCTCCCGCTGAATTACTCAATATTTTGTACTTGTTCTTTCATTTTTTCTANTTCACTCTTGCTCTGAACAACCCAAGAACGGATCGGTTGATCATTTGCCTTTGAGCCAATCGTATTGATTTCACGATTCATTTCCTGCAAGAGAAAATCAAGATGCCGACCAATCGGCCCCGTAGTATATAAACCATCTTGAAATTGACGAAGATGACTTGCAAGACGCGTGCATTCTTCTGTAATATCCATCCGTTCAGCCAAGATAGCAACCTCTTGCAGCAACCGATCTTGGTCAATCTTTTCTTGTGTGAACAGATCTGCCAATCTTTCTTCCAAACGTTTGCGGTAATAGTCTGTTACTTGAGGGGCTCTCAACTTTATCTTCTCAACGAAAGCATGTAAGGTTTGGCACCGTGCTGCCAAATCTTCTGCTAATATTTTTCCTTCTTTCTTCCTCATTTGCACCAATTGCTGACACGCTGCTTGTACCGACTGAAGGATTGGTTTTTCCAGCTGCTCCAAATCCTGCTCCACTTCATTTACACTCCAAAGATCATCGCGTAAAAACAGATCGCCAATCCGCAGTTTTCCAGTAACGCCATAATCGCGTTCAAGCTTCTCGGCAATCTGTACATAACGTTGAAACAACTCCCAATCAAATTGAAGCTGTCGCTCCTGCTCGGACTCATTCGCAAATGAAAGAAACAAATCAACGCGTCCCCGATGAAGACATTTTTTTACCTGTCTGCGAATGGCATCCTCAAACATCAGCCAACCTGGTGGGAGTTTGATCACCACGTCCAGAAAACGATGATTGACAGCACGAATCTCTGTGACTAATTTTTTTCCCTCTATAAAAATTTCACTACGACCATAACCTGTCATACTTTGAACTGCGTATTTTTGTTCCATGCTCTTATTTTGGCATGTTCAGCAAAAAATGCAAGTTCTCAGATTAACTTCTCAAGAAAGGATAGGACTTCTACCCATAATCATGTTAAAATAATGTTTGTTTTAAATTTCAGAAGCTAAAGGAAGTTTCTGCCATGACCAACAAACTTGTCAAAGGAACACTCATCCTTAGTGTTGCAACACTTTTTACTAAAATCATCGGTAGTCTATTTTGGGCTCCCTTTCAGAACATTGCAGGTGATGAAACGGTAGGACTATATCGGATCTCCTTTCCCTTTTACTCCATATTATTGATGGTGGCATCAGCTGGAATTCCGATTACAGTTTCCAAATTTGTTGCTGAACGACTATCGCACCAGGATCATCATGGAGCAAGACAAGTACTCAAAGCAGCCGCTTTCTTGCTCACGATTTCCGGTTTTCTTGCGTTTTCACTCCTTTTCTTTGGCGCTGATTTTATCTCGAAAGTTCTACTTGAGAATCCACCAACCAAACTTTCGCTACAAGTACTCGCATGTGCCATTTTGATCGTACCAGTGATGGCCGTGATCCGTGGATATTTCCAAGGACATCAACAGATGATGCCAACCGGAATTTCCCAAGTGATCGAGCAAATCATTCGCGTTGGAACAGTGATTGGGCTCACCTATTGGATGGTAAACGCAGGCTTTTCTGAAGCAGAAGTTGCAGCAGGCGCTACATCAGGTGCTTTAACAGGTGCGATTGGCGGATTACTTGTCGTTCTATGGTATGATTGGAAGCATCGTAAGACGATTCCATTATTAAAACGCCCAACTGCTCACGAACCATTCTTTCCATTAGCCAAAAAAATTTTAACGTATGCGATCCCGATTTCATTGGCTTCACTTGTTCTGCCTTTGATCGGTCTAATCGATTCGTTTACGGTTCCGCGCATCCTCATGTGGATGGGAAACAGTGAAAGTATGACCAACACGCTTTTTGGTATCTACAGTCGCGGAGAACCTTTTGTCAACGTCATTTCAACGTTTTCTTCTTCACTCACACTAGCGCTGATTCCTGCAATCTCCGCCCATGTTGCCAAAAACGAAATGAAGGCAGTGAAGCACAAAATTAAACAAGCCTGGTTGATGACATTTGTAATCGGGTTTCCAGCAAGCGTGGGCTTAGCGATCATGGCGCAGCCGCTGAATATTATGATGTATAAGAATGATTTGGGCTCAACAACCCTTGCCGTTTTAGCCTTCTCTGCCATCTTCAGCACCTTGGCGGTAACGAGCTCTGGTATTCTGCAAGGGTTGGGCTATAACAAGCTACCTGTGCGCCATTTGACCATTGGTGCTGTGGTCAAGATGATTGGTAACTTTCTCTTTATTCCATTTCTCGGGATCAGCGGTTCGGCCCTTGCAATGGTGATCGCTTACGTTGTTGTCTGCAGTCTGAACATGTGGATGGTAAAACGCAAAACAAAAACGAAAATAAGCGTTATGCGACTATTTATGAAACCAATCTTTTGTACCATTCTAATGGCGATTGCACTAGCGGTCGTACTACTTCTCATCAATCAATCCTTACCCGTTGATGCATCACGTTGGACCTACACCGCAATCAGTGTTGTACTCACACTATTTGCAATGATCATCTATGGTGTTGCACTACTCATAACAGGAACCATCGGCGAACAGGAGATTCGCCTCCTACCGATGGGAGCCAAATTGACTCAACTCTTTACACGCTTAAAACTACTCAAAACCGAATCGCTATCATAAATAAACAAGGCTTCTACTCGCACGAGTAGAAGCCTTGTTCCATCTATTGACTAACCCTATGTTTTACGAAACTGATCCCTTCTGCAAGCGAGCAAGCAACTGCTTTCGCTTCTGTTCAAAACCCGGTTTGCCCAACAAGGCAAACATATTTTGCTTGTATGCCTCAACGCCCGGTTGATTAAACGGGTTGACACCTAGTAAATATCCGCTCATCGCACAGGCTTTTTCAAAAAAGTAGACAAGCTGACCAAACGTATATGGAGACAGCTCCGGAACAGATATAATCAAATTTGGCACGCCGCCATCCGAATGAGCAAGTAACGTTCCTTCAAAAGCTTTTTGATTCACAAAATCAAGGGATTTGCCCGCTAAATAATTTAAGCCATCCACATTATCTGGATCTTCACCAATTAACACCGTTCGACTTGATTCTTTGACAAACAAGACCGTTTCAAACAGATTCCGGCGCCCCTCCTGAATATATTGCCCCATGGAATGAAGATCTGTGGTAAAACTGACCGATGCCGGGAAAATTCCCTTGCCATCCTTTCCTTCGCTTTCGCCAAAAAGTTGCTTCCACCATTCAGCAAACATCTGCAATGAAGGCAAATAATGAACCAGCAACTCAATCTCTTTCCCTTTTCGTGCCAACAACTGACGAACTGCCGCATATTGATAACTTGGATTCTCCTCCAAACTAGGATTCTGATACAACTCCGCCGCAGCAGCCGCCCCCTCGAGCATCGCATCAATGGAAATGCCAGCAACAGCAATCGGCAAAAGCCCCACTGCAGTTAAGACTGAATATCTTCCACCAATATCATCTGGAATCACAAACGTTTCATAACCTTCCTCTTCCGCCAACTGCCTTAATGCACCTTTTGCACGATCCGTGGTAGCAATAATCCGCTTGCGAGCCTCCTCTTTTCCATATCGTTTCTCCAAATAATCGCGCAAGATACGGAAAGCAATGGCCGGTTCCGTCGTGGTTCCCGATTTGGAAATCACATTGATGCTGATCTCTTTCCCATCAAGCAGATCCAGGAGATCTGCAAGATAAGTTGAACTTAAATGATGACCAACAAAATAGACCTCAGGTTTGTCCTTTTTCTCTGCTGGCAATTGATGATAGAAAGAGTGTGAACACATCTCAATCGCAGCGCGTGCGCCAAGATAAGAACCACCAATGCCGATCACCAACAAAACATCGGAATGCTGTTGAATGCTTGCCGCTACTTCTTTGATTCGCTCCCGCTCACTTGCGTCATATTTCACAGGTAGTTCTAACCATCCTAAAAAATCGGAACCGGGCCCTGTCTTATCATGTAATTGCTTATGAGCCAATTGCACTGCTGGTTGCAATTGCAACAATTCATGTTCCTGAACAAAAGCATGCGCTTTTGAAAAATCAAATGTTAGATGACTCATGGTTTCCCCCCCAACAGCAAAATCCCTAAAGAGTATAAAGCAGTTTGAAGCCAAAATCAATTTTGAAAAAATGTTTCTAAAAAATCGATTATTTTGTTATAATAATGTCGGATCTTATCAGAAATCGTTCCCCTCATAAAAGATTGGAGGTACTCAAGGAACTCCACACGAGAGCAACGGTATCCAGGGACACCGTCACCAAGGAGGAAGTATGGGAAAGCCGGAGAACAAGGACGAGTTCGAGTACGAAGCAATACGCGCCCCTGCCGCTGCAGCCGCAGCGGTGGGGGTGGCGGCTTTATTGAGGCAAATTTTTTGTTAACCGGTTTTGGAAAAGGGATCCATGGAGATCATATATAAATAGTTGGAATATTTCCGCTTAAACAGCGATGAATCTTATGATGAAAGGATATAATTGAATGAAACATTATCGAGCCTGGTTCTTGATTTTTATTCTGATCCTCACTGGCTGTCAATCGGCTTCGATCTACGGAGAAGCTTTGATAAAAGTAAATCAGGACGGTTCGGGCCAATATCGTATAACTCTTTTAACCCATCCAAAAGTTGTGGATTTTTTTCAAGCATATAAAGCGACTTTTGTTCACCAACAATTTCAAGTAAAAGAGATCACGAAAGGAAAACGAGCAGGATGGGTCGCCACCAAAAATGTAGAAAATCTCCAACAAGAACCTTTTCCCGTCATCATCCCCACCTTTGTCCAAAAACCATCTTCAACCACAAACATTATTCAGATTGACGATGGCTTCTATTGGAACGAAATCACCGTTGATTATCCACTCGATCTAACGCCATGGAAAGTGCCTGCTTTGGTTGCAAAGCGCATCCATTTATCACTGATTGTGAGCTTACCCATCCCGTTTGAAGCGCAGAATGCAAATCACCTTTCGAGCGACAAGAAAACAGCCACATGGCAACTGAAAGTTGGAGAAGTGAATCGCATCTTCGCCAAAGTCAAAGTACCAAACCCAAAAGGTTGGTTCATTACCTTGATCGGATGCATCATGGTAGCGATCATCGCAATGATCCTCTTTTACATTAGAAAGAGAAAAAATGGACACCAATGAGTATCTCTCTTCTATGATATCTTGCAATCATCATTGATATTAAACAAATAAATTGAATATAAAAACAATCTATGCTTTAATGAAATTTAGGGGTTTCCGCCTGTTTTGATTTGATTCTGGGATCTTCCCAAATCAAATCCGTTGCCTTGGCAACGGCCACAGTGAACACCTTGTTCACTGATAGGAACTCCTACAACGAAATACGGACAGTGACTCGTAATCGAATACCGTGTGAACGCGATGAAGAGACTCCTGTTAGGTGTTGTTGTTTGTCGGTTTGCTTTGTGACCAAAAACAACACATCTAACTAGGAGGATGATAACATGGCTCATCGCAAAAAAACCCCAGAAGTAACCAATGAGCAGCAAAAGATCTCTCTGTTATTAGAATTAATGGAGAAACTTGCTGAACAAAACAAACGCATCAAAGAGTTGCAACGCACCCAAACAATAGAAATCCAAAAATTAGAAACAAACTTACAAAAGCTGAAAAGCGAATTACAAAATTTCCGTATGGGCGAAGAGCAACCCAACAGGTCGAAACTTCAACTTCATCGGCAGATGAAACATCGCGTCAATTCCATTCGTCGCATTCTGAGGTTTGCCAAAAATCATGCAAACAAAATGCAGCATAAAATGCAGTTGACGATCAATCAAAATAGAAAATACATCGTGAGAATGTTTGTGTATCTCACAATGGCGACACTACTGATCGATCTCGGATGGGATTCCATCAAAGCAGTACTGAAAAAAACATTCTCCGATAAAATTGACGTAGTCGTCGATCAAATAAGAATAGCAACTAATCCATTGCTGGATTCGCTCTATCGTGGTTATATGGAGTTCATGTCCCCGATCTTGTCAGTTTTCTTAACGCCCGTCGGAAAGCTATGTCTCTTACTGGGGTTTATCATCTACTTGATCATTGATCACGCGGTATCGATTGCGAGATCCCGTCGTGGTTAATGATCAACATTAGCCTGACAGGATATCGGAGCGTTCATACGCTTTCGATTCACTGTCCCGTATCCAAAAGGAGAATAAGGATACATATCATCATGAACCTCCATACATCTCTTCTTTACAACAAAAAGTGTGAGAGATCTCACTTCCATAAATGCAGTCCCTCACTCCTTTTTTATAAATCTCAATTATGCTATAAAACATGTGAATTTTCTATAGAAATTTTTAAATAACACAATTATTTTAATTATGTTAAAATATATTAAAATAAATATATTATCCATATAATCCATTTCTTTCATAATTGTTTTATAATGATATCAGATTCCAATTCTGCAGGAGGTTTCATTTATGTCAACATTCTTCAATTTCATTTTTATTTTTGGTATCGTGGCTTTCATTGCGTCATTATATTCAGCAATGAAATGGAAACCTTTCCGGAAAGCTATTGGCTTAACGTGTATTATCTTGGGTACGATTTTAAGCCTCACCCTATTGGGGGCAATATTGGGAATTCCGATGATTATATTTGGTGCCATTCTTTTATTTATGGAACGAAAAGAAAATCAGGAAACTTAACTGATTTTTGAAGAACTCTATTATCTCCCTTCCATAAGGCGACAGATGAACACTAGTTAATGGACATTTCCTAAAAAATTAAAGGAACTATACATAAATAAAGCAATCCTTCCATTAGAACCAGAACAATATTTGAATCCACTGTACACTCTCAATTTGTCTTCTGTCCACGTTGTGGGCCGGACAATGTGAAAAGAGTGACTCATACGGATTGAGAGAAAAATGGACCATCGTGAGCATTGATTCTGGATGGTCCTTTTATGTTTTTATCTACAACTTCATTTCTAATGTGAACAATTGCCTCCAATAAAAAAACTGCTAGGCCTAGTTTCCATGATACGCTCTTTCTTTGTAAATCGACTACTTATTAAAAAACAAAAGCAACTATCGTTGATAGGCGATAGTTGCTTTGATCATTAGACCACACGGCATGGATTGTAAGACTCCGTCGTGATTCATGATCGATTAACCCGACAGGATCTTGAAGCTTCGATATGCTTCAATATTTTCATTATATACGGAAAACAACGATTTAGCAAATGGTTGTATTGCCCTAAACCCCTTTGTTGTTACAATCCCAAACCGATAAGTTGGTGAAGATAGATTCTGTGTAAAAGCATCTATAAAATTTAGGATGATTTCAATTTATCCCAATCATATCATTAATATGATGGAACTAAATATTAGATCAATATATTGAATAAGGAAAAATTATTGTTTATAAATAAAATAAGGGTTTCCCATAGCCATATTGGATCTAGCATAGGAAACTTTCCATGCTGGATCACGACCTGATTACTCACAGAAAGTGAGTAAAGGGACGGCGACAATGAACTTCCATTCATTGAGGGAATTCCCAANACAAAAAGCGGACAGCGATAATCAGTACCGTGTGGCGTGATGAAGAGACTCCTGTTGGGTATTGTCACTTGTCAATATTTTCATATAACGATATTACCCAATAGGAGGTGGAGATATGAAAGGAAATACTAAACCAAAAACAAGCAAGGAGTCAAATCAGCTCGAAACGGTCAACCAAAAAGATATTCAAGAGATTCTAGAAAAGCTCTCGATCCTTGAAGAAAGAACACAGCGCATTGAAGAAAATCAACGGACAAGCGATTCAAAACTAGAACAAGTTGAAACTACACAACAAGAGATCATCAAACATCTACAAAACATCAAGAACCAGCTGACTGCATTTCAACAATTCCAAAAAAGTGAATCAAGCAAGCATAAAGAAGTAAACCGAATACTACAACGAATCTTGCAACACGTTACGTTCATCCGACGTGTTACATTGGTTACCAAACAAATGGCGAAAAAGACTCTTTCATTAATCCGCGAAAGCCGAAATGATCAACAGCAGATGCGTAAATTAATTTTGGCGATGCAAACCCCTTTCACAATCGTATTCCTTTTGGATGTCGCCAAAGATATCCTAAAGGGAGCACTTTCAAATATTACCGAGCCAATCACAACAAACCTACAAACGTTCTTTAAACCCGTCATTGATCCAATCGAACTTGGATTAAAACAATTACTTCCCTTCATTTTGTCTGAGCAGTCTTCGATGGCATTGTTGGATGCATTAATCAACTTTTTGCCTCCAGCAATCGTGGTTTACTGCTTAATCATTAATGATACCACACGGCCACGGCTGTAAGATGAGTCGTCGATTCATGATCAACTGAACCCGACAGGATATCGAAGCGTCCACACGCTTTCGATTCGCTGTCCCTGTATATTTCTTCAAATCAGCAAATATTGAAGAGACTCTACCACAGTGAATTGCTAACCCCCTCCCTTTCCTTCACTAACAATTCTTCTGATTTTCCCTTAACAAAGATGTCAATACACTATTCGTTCTTCGCGTTGAATAAAAAAACAGCCCATATATGAGCTGTCTAAGGTTGATATTTCATATTTGAAATCCTTTTATAGAATTTCGATTTGTTCTCCAGAATAGTATCAAAATCATCCGCAATCAAGTTATCCCGCTTCTGAATCAATTTAAGCAATTTGAATATTTTCATAAGGTTCCATTGTATGCGGCTGCATCGAGTAGCCTACTGGATTCCCTGCTGTGAAGCGAAAAATGCATATGCTTTGCATCCGAGATTCCACTTATTGGTATCCAGCCAGATCTGTGTATATGCACGTTCGAGGTGAAACTGCAAATGGGTGGATCCGTTGCATTCGCAAAAAATCCCTTCCCCACTGTGGCCATTTGCGCCAACGTATTTTGCCCGCTAGCCTTTACCTGTACGCCGACGACATAAACTTTGGCCTTATGTTGAGATTGATTCAGTTTTCGAGCTGCCTCGAACGGGTGACCATTCCAGGTATTCATTCCCAGCACTGATTACTATCACATAGTAGACTAAATAAAAGAACCCGCCATCTCTGCATCATACTCGCCCCTAGTCTCACCAAAGTGGTTAATAGATCTATTTCCCGCAGCGAGACCATTCAATCCTTCAACAAAGGCCCTAAATTTAGCGGAAACGCTCGTGCAACTGACCAGTAAATACTGTTGTGGCTGTCCCAGTCATATAAACATGATTATCCTTCTCCGACCAATGAATCCAGAGGTCGCCACCTTGGAGATGAAGCAGCACTCTGCGTTTGGTTTTTTCGAGTAGCACACCGGCAACTGCTGTTGCACACGCCCCTGAGCCACATGCCAGTGTTTGTCCCACGCCTCGTTCCCAAACACGCATGATGAGTTCATCAGGAGCCTGAACCGTAAAAAACTCAACATTTGTTTTAGCTGGAAAGCGTGGATGCCGCTCCAATAAAGGACCCCACTGTTCCACTGGAAATTGAGCAGCATCTTCCACCTCAATTGCAATATGGGGATTCCCCATTGAAACGGCGGTAAAATGAAAGGTTTTTCCCTCAACCGCAATCGGCTCGTCGATTAACTGACCACTTCCTTTTGCTGGAATCTGATCTGCTTCCAACATCGGCTCGCCCATATCAACGGTAACATTTTGGACCTGGCCATTCGCTGTCTCAACCCACACTTTCTGCAAGCCTGCCTTTGTCTCGATCATCATCTCCTTCTTTCGAACCATTCCCGATTCATACACATACTTGGCCACACAGCGGACCGCATTGCCACACTGTTCTGCTTCACTGCCATCGGCATTGATAATGCGCATACGTATATCAGCCTTGTCCGTTGGGAGCAAGAAAACCAAACCATCTGCCCCTACTCCTCGATGCCGGTCACAAATTTTTGGGGCCATGGTAGATAACATAGATGCTGGTATCTGTTCTTCGCTCAGGACAAAATCATTGCCCAATCCATGCATTTTGGTGAATCTCATTGGAGTAAAACCTACCTCTCATGTTGTTTAACCATACACGATCCTTTTTAACGCTTTTAACTGATCAAATAGTCCTGCTATAATCACGGGCAAAGTAGAAGTGACACAAACTAAAATCCATTCCCGCAATCCTAATGGCACAGTATGGAAGATGGGCTGTAAAGCTGGATAGTAGATTACAACCAACAATAATATCACAGAAGAGAAGACAGCAAAAATGAGTGGAACATTGCTAAGTGGATTGCGATTAAAAATAGACCCTGCCGAACGGCAATCAAACACATAAATCAACTGCGAAAATACTAATGTAGCAAACGCTACCGTTTGTGCCAATTCCAAATGATCCGGAGCCTCATGATAGGTGACCAGAAAAGCAACCAATGACCAGAATCCGATCAACAGACCACGTGAGACAATCTTCCAACCAACACCGCGCGCAAAAATGCTTTCTCGACTGTTTCGCGGTGGTCGGTTCATGGTATCCTCCTCGGAAGGATCAACCCCCAAAGCCATAGCAGGCAAGCCATCTGTTACCAAGTTAACCCATAGGATCTGAATGGGCACAAGCGGCAATGGCAAGCCCATCAACATGGCCAAAAACATTACCAAGATCTCGCCAACATTGCTCGCAAGCAGATAACTAATAAATTTACGAATGTTTTCATATATATTTCTCCCTTCTTCGATTGCAGCCACAATGGTCGCAAAGTGATCATCCGCCAAGACTAAAGAAGAAGCCTCCTTTGAAACATCGGTCCCGGTCATCCCCATGGCGATCCCAATATCGGCTGCTTTAATTGCGGGTGCATCATTGACACCATCCCCAGTCATGGCCACAATATGACCGCGTTTCCTTAATGCTTTCACAATTTTGAGTTTATGTTCTGGCGATACACGAGCATAGACATCAATCTCTTCCACTTTCCGCATCAACTCGGCTTCACTCAGACGTTCAAGCTCTTCACCGCTGATCGTAATGCCATTTGATCGTAACATTCCAATCTCTTTTGCAATCGCATGTGCAGTTGCTTGATGGTCACCTGTAATCATCACGGTGCGAATGCCTGCTTGCCGACACTTGCGAATCGCTTCCTTCACTTCCTTACGAGGCGGATCAATCATCCCCACCAATCCGACAAAGATCAATGCTTGTTCGAGTTTGTTCTCGCTCCATTCGGCTTCTGTCGGAATCTCCCGATATGCCAACGCAAGATTGCGCAATGCTTTTGTCGCCAGCTCCTCATTGACTTGTAATACTTTCTCTCGCTCTAATGTTGACAGACGCGCCAGACGCCCCTGCCTGGAGATCANGGTACAACGCGGCAAGATAACTTCTGGTGCGCCCTTAACCATTATATAACGCTTGCCATTTTCAGCTTGTACTACCACCGACATTCGTTTTCGCTCGGAATCAAACGGAAATTCCTTAATACGCTTCCATCTTTGCTGCATTTGATGTTTGGTAATGCCACCCTTTGCACCAGCAATTAACAGTGCCACCTCGGTTGGATCTCCATCCATTTTCAGCAATTGGGCCTTTCGCTTGCGCAACCCTCGTGTCGCTTGCGTCCGTTCCATCGAAGCATTGTTGCATAACACAGCAATTTCCAATAATCTTTTTAGCTCGTGATTGTTTTCCGGGGAAATGGTTTGCTGTCGACTGACAAACTTTCCTCTCAGTTCATGACCACTTCCCGTAACCTTCAGCAGTTGCTCATTCAACCAAAGATGCGTTACTGTCATTTTATTTTGAGTTAAAGTCCCGGTTTTATCTGAACAGATCACCGTTGCACAGCCCAATGTTTCAACCGACGGCAACCGTCTGACAATGGCATTGCGTTTAATCATTCGTTGTACACCCAATGCTAAAGCAATGGTGACAATCGCAGGCAACCCTTCTGGAATGGCGGCAACGGCTAAACTGACTCCAGCTAAAAACATTTTGTATACTTCATGCCCATGCAAAATACCCGTTATCACAACCATCGCGGTTAACAATAATGAAACTGCAATTAGAACTTTCCCCAATTGTTCCAAACGGTGCTGCAATGGCGTTTTGGTCGATTCTGTGCTTTCAATGAGATGCGCAATTTTTCCCATTTCGGTGTTCATCCCGGTCCGCAAGACGATCCCCTCTCCAGAACCGCGAACCGCCATCGTCCCCATAAACACCATATTCTTTTGATCGCCAATGGCTTTTTTCCGTTTCGACATCCGTTGTGCACTTTTGGCAACCGGAACCGATTCCCCTGTTAATGCTGATTCTTCAACATAGAGATTTTCTGCTTTCAATAGTCTTAGATCAGCAGGAATTCGATCTCCACTCTCTAACGAAACAATATCACCGGGCACAAGTTTTTCGGCATCGATCCGCTGCCAATTCCCATTTCGCAATACTTTCGCTGTGGGAGCAGAAAGCTTTTTCAAAGCAGCAAGTGATTTTTCTGCTCGGACTTCTTGAACAAACCCCAAGATTGCGTTTAAAATAACGATGGCAATAATCGCAATCGCATCGGTGTATTCACCCAACAATCCAGAAATAATGGTAGCGACGAGCAAAACCCAAACCATAAAATCATTGAACTGTTCAAAAAAAAGACCGATGAGTGACCTTTTCTTGCCTTCTGCTAACTTATTGAGCCCAACTTGTTTCTGTCTACGTTGAGCTTCCTTTTCAGATAGTCCCTGCGATGGATGTACTTCAAAGTGGGCCAATACTTTTTCTATCTCCCAATCAACCACACTTTTTCCTCCTTTGTCCAAATTACTCACCATTACTCTATTCAGACAAGCTCACAAACATGTATGGATCTTCGAAAAAGTGTGGTTGTAAAAGATCAAAGCAAAAGGATGGAGTACCATGGCATTTGATGGCGTTGTGACACGTGCAATTGTTTTTGAATTGAATCAGATGATAAAAGGCGGAAAAATTAGAAAAATTTATCAACCACATAAACGAGATATTACCTTAATCATCCGTGCCCAAGGGAAAAATCATTCTCTGCACCTATCTGCTGATCCCATCTATCCTCGTCTTCATTTGACTACTTTTAAACAACAAAACCCACAGGAGCCCCCTCCCTTCTGTATGATCTTGCGAAAATTCTGTGAAGGCGGCTGGATTGAGTCCATTCAACAAGTGGGGATGGATCGGATCGTTCATCTCAATATCCGTACCCGCAATGAACTCGGTGATCATGTCCACAAACGAATTGT
>JGI1652J44930_10000318_pt1 | contig 19351 bp, 17 predicted proteins | sample NewIslsDNAsample_FD_44930 | JGI IMG/M metagenome (IMG submission 44930)
CCCGCCGCTGGTCCGGCGGCGGGCGTCCGGTGTCCGACGAGATCCAGGCGCGCATCGTCGATCCGGTGTCCGGTGAGGTCATGACCGCCGGTGAACAGGGCGAGCTGCAGCTGCGCGGTCCCAACGTGGTCGATGCCTACCTCGGTGATCCGGAGGCGGCTGCTCGTTCGTTCACCGCTGACGGCTGGTTCAGGACGGGGGATCTCGCCGTGCTCGCCGAGGACGGGGCGATCGAGTACATCTGCCGACTCGGGGATGTGCTGCGCTTGCGCGGTTTCCTGGTCGATCCGGCGGAGATCGAGCAACGGCTCACCGCCCACCCCGCGGTGCTCACCGCGAAGGTGGTCGGCATCCGGGAGTCCAGCGGGGAGACGCTCGCGATCGGCTTCGTCGTCCCCGAACCCGGGCACGCGGTGACCGAGCAGGAATTGCGCACGTGGTGCGCTCGGGGACTGGCCCGGTTCAAAGTTCCCGCTGCGATCCACCTCATCGACGAGATGCCGACGACGTCGGGGACCAACGGCACGAAGATCCGCGCCGCGACCTTGCGCGAATGGGCACAGCAACGACACATGGAGGCAGCACGATGACCATCGACGCGGTGATCGTCAACCCGGTGCGCACGCCGGTCGGCAAGTACGGCGGCGTGTTCCGCCAGATCCCGGCAGCTGATCTGGCCACCACAGCGGTTCGTGCCGTCCTGGACCGCACGGGGGTTCCGCCGGAGCAGATCGATGACGTCTTGTTCGGGCAGTGCTACCCCAACGGCGAAGCACCCGCGGTCGGTCGGGTCGCCGCGCTCGATGCCGGACTTCCCGTGGAGGTACCCGGTCTGCAGGTCGACCGACGCTGCGGATCCGGCCTGCAAGCGGTCATCGATGCCGCGATGCGGGTGCAGACCGGGGTCGCCGACATCGTCATCGCCGGTGGTGTGGAGAGCATGAGCCGGGTCGAGTTCTACTCCGACCAGATGCGCTGGGGCGTGCGCGGCGGTGGGGTCGAACTGCACGACCGGCTCGCCAGGGCCCGGGTCACTGCCGGCGGCAAGCACCATCCGGTTCCCGGCGGCATGCTCGAAACGGCCGAGAACCTCCGCCGGGAGTACGCGATCTCGCGGGAAGAGCAGGACGAGCTCGCGCTGCGTTCGCACCAGCGCGCTGTTGCGGCGATGGAAGAGGGGCGTTTCGCCGAGGAGATCGTGCCGGTCCCGGTGCCGGGGCGGCGCGGTCAGCCCGACACGCTGGTGGACCGCGACGAGCACCCCCGACCCGACGCATCAGCGGAGGCGCTCGCAGCGCTCCGCCCGGTGCTGGCCGAGCAGGATCCCGAAGCCACGGTCACCGCGGGCAACGCCAGCGGGCAGAACGACGGCGCTGCCGCCTGCCTGGTGATGAGCCGCGAGAAGGCGGAGGAGCTTGGGCTCGAGCCGATGGCGCGACTGGTGTCGTGGGCGGTGGCCGGGGTGCCGCCGAAGACGATGGGCATCGGACCGGTTCCGGCCACCGCCAAAGCGCTCTCCCGTGCTGGCTTGGCGCTGGCCGATGTGGACCTGATCGAGCTCAACGAGGCGTTCGCCGCCCAGGTGCTGGCTTGCACCCGCGAGTGGAAGTTCGGCACCAGCGACTTCGACCGGCTCAACGTCAACGGCTCGGGCATCTCCCTGGGGCATCCGGTGGGGGCGACCGGGGTGCGGATCCTCACCACGCTGCTGCACGAGATGCGCCGCCGAGGCAGTCGATACGGCCTGGAGACGATGTGCATCGGAGGCGGGCAGGGACTCGCCGCGGTCTTCGAGGGGCTCGCATGAACGTCAAACCGCTGTCCGGGGTGCGGATCGTCGAGTGCGCGAGTTTCGTGGCCGGACCGTCGGCCTGCCTGACGCTCAGCCAGCTCGGTGCGGACGTGATCAAGGTGGATCCCATCGGAGGTCCGGCCGACTACCACCGCTGGCCGCTGGCGCCCAGCGGGCGCAGCCTCTACTGGACCGCGCTGAACAAGGGCAAGCGCTCGCTGGCGGTGGACCTGCGCTCGGAGCGGGGCAGGGAACTCGTGACCGCGCTGATCACCGCGCCCGGGCCCGATTCCGGGGTGTTCGTCGACAACAGCCCGGGGCGGCGGTGGCTGTCCCACGAGAAACTGGCCGAGCGGCGCGCTGACCTGATCCACCTGAAGGTGCAGGGGCATCCCGACGGGCGGCCCGCCGTGGACTACACGGTCAACGCCGAGGTCGGCATCCCCACCATCACCGGTGACGTGAGCAGTTCCGCCCCGGTCAACCACGTGCTGCCCGCGTGGGACCTGATCACCGGGATGACCGCGGCGACCGGTGTGCTGGCCGCGCTGCACGAGCGGAACGCCACCGGGCGGGGAGCCTACATCGAGCTCGCCCTCGCGGATGTGGCCAAGGCCGCGGTAGCCAACCTCGGTTGGCTGGCCGAAGCCGAATTCCGGGGTGCTGACAGGCCCCGACACGGAAACCACCTGTACGGCAGTTTCGGGGTGGACTTCGAAACCGGCGACGGCGGGCGAGTCATGGTGGTGGCGCTGACCGCGGGGCAGTGGAACGCGCTGCACGAAGCCACCGGCACGACGGAGGTGTTCGCGGCGCTGGAGAAGTCGTTGGGGATGGATTTCGAGCTGGAAGCCGACCGCTACCGGATGCGCGAGACCATCGCCTCGATCCTGCGCCCCTGGTTCGCCCAGCGCAGCCTCGCCGAGGTGGCCGAGCAGCTCGACGCGCGCCGGGTGCTGTGGAGCCGATATCGCGGCATGGCGGAGCTGGTTTCCGAATACCGCGCGTCGGCGTCCGAGTCCGTGCTCGCCTCGGTCGATCAGCCGGAGATCGGGCCCGCGGTCGCCGCCAGGTCCCCGCTGCGGTGGGCGGGGCAGTACGACAGCGCGGCACCGGCGCCCCAGCTGGGCGAGCACACCGAGGAGGTGCTCGCCGAAGTGCTCGGCTTGGGCCAAGCCGAGATCAGCGCGCTGCGCGACAGCGGTGTGGTCGCGGGGGTGGACTGATGCCCAGGCGGGTGTGCCTGTCCGTGCCCGCGGCCGATCCGCGCAGAACTGCGAAGGCCGGTGCTCTCGGAGCCGATGAGGTCGTGTTCGACCTCGAGGATTCGGTCCCTCCGGAGGAGAAGGCCCGAGGTCGGGAATTCGTGCGTTCCCTGGCTTGGGAGCGCACTGGTGCGAACGCGGCGGTCCGCGTCAACGCAGTGGGAACGCCGTGGTGCCACGAGGACATCATCGCTTGTGCGGAGAACCCGCTTCTGCACTCGATCGTTCTCCCCAAAGCGGAAAGCGCGCACGATCTGGCCTTCGTGGAGCGCTTGCTCGCCGGAGCCGAAGCCGCATCGGGTCGGCCGGAACCGCTGCGCGTGCAAGCTCTGATCGAAACGGCCAAGGGGCTTTCCTGCGTGGAGGAGATCGCTGCGGCGAGTCCGCGTCTGGACGCGCTCGTCCTCGGTTACGCCGATCTCGCCGCATCGCTGGGCAGAGCGCAGAGCGCGTCGTGGGAATCCGTCCGCGACCGGGTGGTCACAGCGGCACGGACGCACGACCTCGAAGCCATCGACGGCCCCCATCTCGGGATCGCCGACGACGAGGACTTCCGAGCGCACCTCCGCACCGCTCGCGCGGTCGGTTTCGACGGCACGTGGGTCATCCATCCCTGCCAGGTTCCGGCCGCGCGCGAGGCGTTCACCCCTTCCGAGGCCGAACTCAGCCATGCCCGCAGGGTCTTGGACTCCTTGGCCGAGGCGTCCGCGCGCGGGGTGGGGGCGGTGGTGCTCGACGGCCAGATGCTCGACGAGGCGCTCGCGGTCAACGCGCGCCGCGTGCTGAAGAGGGCAGGACTATGAGCGAATACGTGGTCGGTGGACCGTATTTCGAGGACCTCGAGGTCGGAGACGTCTTCACCGAGGCCCCCGCGGTCACCCTCACCCCTGGGCTGGCTGCTGCGCATCAGAGCATTGTCGGAAACCGGCTGAAGCTCGCGCTCGACGAACAGCTGTCCCGCCGGGTTCTCGGTGGCAACGCGGTGATGGCGCACCCGTCCTTGGTCTGGGACATCTCCATTGGACAGTCCACTGCGGTTACACAACGCGTGGTGGCCAACTTGTTCTACCGAGGTTTCGCATTCCACCGAGCACCCCAGCTGGGTGACACCCTGTCCACCAGGACCGAGGTGGTGGCGTTGCGCCAGAACCGGTCCCGGCCCACCGGACTGGCAGCGCTGCGGGTCACGACCACNGATCAGCAAGACCGCTTGGTGCTGGATTTCTGGCGCTGCGCCATGCTTCCCCTGCGCGACCCGGGCGTCGACACGGGGAAGCGAGAAGATCTCGACGCCGTCGGCAGACCGCCTCAGACCGAGGTGGTGGCCGGGCTGGTGGACGGCTTCGATCTCACCGCCTTCCCGGCTGGGGGCCAACAGGTGTTGCCGGGAGATGTCTGGCACGTCGAGAGCGGTGACGTGGTGTCCTCGGCGCCGGAGCTCGCCAGGCTGACGTTGAACGTGGCCGCCGTCCACCACGACGAGTTCGCAGGCGGCAGCGGACGCCTGGTGTACGGGGGGCACACCATCGGCATCGCGATGTCGCAGGTCAACCGCGCGTTGCCGAACCTGGTGGCGGTCGCCGGGTGGCATGGTTGCGACCACCTCGGCCCGGTGCGGGAAGGGGACACCCTCTACAGCCGCATCTCGGTGGAGGAGGTCGAACAGTTGCCGGGTGGAGGGGTGCTGGTGCACCTGGGAGTTCGGGTGCGCGCCTGGTCCGCGAGCGATCCTGCCGAGCGGGAGGTGCTCGACTGGCGCCCGATCGTCGTGCTGGCGAGCGGCGGGTCCTGATGGGAGGACGCGGTGGGGCGCGCAGGGCGTTGGTCGGCTTGAGGTCAGTCGTTCCTCCCGGCGGGACGGCGGGAAGAGCGCCACCAGTGCGGCCCGCCACGTGTGCGCGGGCTGGTCACGCCGAGTGGTTGCCCAACTCGGTGCTGATGCGTTTGGCTGCTTCCAGCAACTCCGGCAGCACTTCCTCGCGCATCTTCTCCGGGGTGGTTCGTCCAGTCGATGTGGACGATGCGACCGCGGCGACGACCTGACCGTGGTGGTCGCGCACTGNCGCGGAGAGCGAGATGAGTCCTTCTTCGCGTTCGTTGACCACCATGGACCATCCTTGTTCGCGCACAACGGCGAGGATTTCGCGGAATTCCGCCGGATCGGTGACGGTGTAGGGGGTGAGGCGGGGCAATCCGTACTCGTTGATCACCTGCTCGACGCGTTCCGCTGGTTCCCAAGCCAGCAGCACTCGCCCCAGTGAGGTGGCGTGCGCCGCCACGCGGGTGCCCGGGGACACGGTCACGCTCAACACCCGTCGTACCGAGAAGGGGTTCCGCGACATCACGGTGGATGTGGCGCAGCGCAGAGCGGAGCGGTGCGGCGCTGCTGGCACTGGTGGGCCTCCTTCCTGAGCACCTGCTCACCCTGACGGCGGCGGTTGGCCGGGCGCAGCGGTTCGCGCAGCTGTCCCGGTCGTCCGCTGTCGCCCGCTTGACCGAGGTGCGGGAGGTGCTGAGCGCACCCGCTCAACTCATCCGAAAGGGCTATATTTCTCCGTTTGGCTGCCTCGACCCAGCCGGGTGGGTGATCTTGTCGGGAGCAAGATCATCAATTGGGGAGGGTCATGTCGCTGATCGGCTTTCGAAGCAGGCCGGACGGAACCAAGTACCCCATCCACGCCCCGAAGGGGCGCGGCGGGACCGCTGCGGTCGCAGTGGGAACAGCGCTGTTGATGGCCGCCGGTGGAGGAGGTGCCGGCACCGCCACGCTCGCCGGCTCGATCGGGAGCTCTTCCGCTGTTTCCGCGGCAGAATCCGCTGTGATCAGGGGAATCCGGGCCAACCTGTCGAAAGCCAAGCAGACGGCCCGGTCGGGCAAACCGAAGCAGGCGTGGCGGCAGCTGGGGCTGCGGCAAGGCCGCAAACACGCCGATGGGCGAGCTGCTTGTTGGGCGTTGTCCTTCGGGGAGGTGCAGGAGTTCTTCCTCCGCAAGCCGTGCCAGCAGTTGGACCGCCTCCAATTCGAGGTGACCGATGACAACGGCAACGCGATGGCCGTGCTGGTTTCCCGAGTTAAGATGCCCCGATCCCGAGACGCCTACTCGTTCAAGCGGCTCATCGATGTGCACGGGACCGGCGACATCAGGCCGGTGCTGCCGGATGTGCACTTCACCGGGCACCACTACGACTCCGAGGTCAGCGGCCGAAGCGTGATCGTGGCCGAAACCGAGCCGTTGCGGGGAAATCCGTCCGACCAGTTGCTGGAAACTGTTGCTGAGGCCGCTGTTGCGTTCGTCCCGAGGTGAGCGATTGCCGTTTCGACTGCTGCGCGCGGAGTGGAACTGACCGGGATTGCGGCAGCGTGGGGTGCGGCCGGCGAAGGCGACGATCGAACTGATCGGGTCCCGGGAATCGGCGAATCGCGCACTCGCCACCGCCACCTGTTCCGCGCTGCCGCATTTCCACCGAGCGGGTAGCGCTCGGCGCTGCCCCAGCAGCCCGCGGTGCCGGGCGGTTCGCGACATGATCCACCACGACTTCGGGAGTCAGCCGACGTCGGCTTGGTGGAAGGCGGGGCGGAGCCTGCCGCCGGCTGGTGCGTCCGGCTCCTGCTGGACTCCTTCGGAGTCGATGACGACTTCGTCGGTCGCGTCGAACCGGTACCCGACACCNCGCACGGTGGTGATCAAGTCGAGGCCATTGCCGAGCTTCCTGCGCAGGCGCCGAATGTGCACGTCGATGGTTCGGGTGGACACCGTGTGTTCGTAGCCCCAAACCGCTCGCAGTATTTCCTGGCGGTTGTGGACTTTTTGCGGACGCTGCGCCAAGAACAGCAGGAGATCGAACTCCATTTTGGTCAACGCCACTTGAACGCCGTCGCGGATGACGACTCGAGAAGCGGGGTGGATCTTCACGCGAGGTTCGGGACGGGTGGCCGGATCGGGCAGGTGAGCCACCTCGGAAGGCAGTGCCATCGGCCTGCGTCGCACTCGGATGCCCGGTTTCGAACCGGATCCCACGATGGCTTGCAGTTGCTGAACGATGGAAGCCCCCACTTCGTCGAGCTCGTCGTGCGAGACGGTGATCTGAGCGGTCACTTCGATCGTCATGCTGCTCTTGGCGTTGTGGGATCGTGCGGCCACTGGATTCGCAGGCATAGGGATCTCTCGCTTTCACGTGGTCGGTGTCGACGTACTGCGCCGCGCGGAAGACCAGTGCGCGGAGCTGTCAGGTGCACGCGCTCCCACCTGGATCGATTGCTCCGCTGACGTCCGCAGCAGGCGGTCGATGAACGGGAAGACAGCAGGAGGCCGACTGGGTCAGCGCTTCCAACGCGGAGGTGACGGGCTCAGCGGTAGCAGGAACACGCTGCTGAAGCGACCCACCGCAGGTCGATGTGAGCGCGTCGTACGAGCGTTGTCCCCAGCCCCATGGTTCGGATGGAAGCACCGGAGCGGAAGATCGTCAACGACGACCACCTAATGGGACAAATGCGCTGATCGGAGGAATGGAATGGCGACTTCTGGGCCTCCCGCGAATTGCTGATCGCGATGTGCTGCAGGACGCTGCGATGCAGCTGGAGTCGGCAATCCGCTTCCCCTGTCGCGAACAGCTGCTTTTCGAGCGGGAACGGTCTGCTGAGCCAGAGGGAGCAGCGCGTGGTGCTTTCCAATGACGGTTCTTCTCCCCCATGGGGCTTCGGTGCTGCGATCGGAGGAACCTGGGGAGGCGCTGAGCCTTTCCTGGAACAAGGGGATCTCGCGGGAGGCGCCCGGGCGTCCTGCGGTGGCCGATGCCGTGTCCTGCGGGAAAGCAGCTGGTGAGTCGTCGTTCCGGTGGGCCGGAAGCTGCCGCACTTGCGCGGTGGAGGGGAAGCGGCGCAGAAGTTCCACAGAGCGGACGGGTGTTGACAGGTCAGGAATCCGGTGCTGGTATCAGCGCCATGACATCTGGCTCGCTGCTCGTCCAGCGTGCGCACATCGATCTGCTGCGAATCGCCTCTTCGGGCTGTCCCAGCAGCTGAGCTGCGCGGTTGTCCGAGCTGTCGATGTTCGAGGAATCGCCCGGGGACGAACGTCATACGGCGCGGTCGGCATCGAACGGTGAGCGAAGTCCTGCTCCTGGCGGAGTGGGCCAGGTCTCTGCCGGCTTTTCCCAACAGCGAGGACGACGACTCAGCGCGCGGTGAGAGCTCCCTCTGCCCATCCCGCTTCTCGGTGTTGCTCGCCCCTTCCTGCTCCGGGACGGTTCTGCGGAGCAGGTGTGTCCGGAGGGACGAAGTCGCATGTCCGATGTCGTCATCGTCGCCAGCAGTCCTGGTGAGCGGTCCCGCCTGGAGGCGGTCACGAATGCCGTTCGCGACGCCTTGGTCGAAGCAGGTCTCCCGGTGCGCGTGCTGCAGTTGCGCGACTTGCCGGAATCCGCCTTGCTGGCCGGAGACCGCGCGCATCCTCGGGTGAGGTGGAGCCGGTTGCTGCTTGCCGGGGCATCGGCCGTTGTCGTGGTGACACCGTGCTACGAGCGCGCGGGGAGCGCGCTCGTGCACTCGTGGCTCGAGCTCGTCGCACCGGACTTGACCGGCGTGTTGCAGGTGGTCGGGCTCGGTGCCTTCCGAGCGCATTCGAGTGGGCTCGANGCGGCGTTCGCGACTGCGGTGGGCGGCATGAGCCGTCTTCCCGCTTGTTTCCTGCTGGACAAGTGGTTGCTCCCCGAGGCGGACCGGTGGCGGTTGGGGGCTGCAGCTGCTGCTCGGATTTCGGCTTGCGCGAGAACGCTGGTGGCTGAGCTGGATCCGGGATTCGCCGCTCGACTCGCGTCCTGACGAAGGGACCGGGCGGGCAACGCAATCACCGTCTCACTCAGTAAGAGGTGGTGGCGCACATGCCAAGAAACTGTATTTTGTTTATCGACTTTGAAGAAAAGTTGACCGAGCTCGTCCGGAGGGCATCACCAAGAGCTGACCGGCAGGCGCGTTCCAGTGCCATGACGACAAGGACGTCGTGAACCTCCCACTGCAGCCGGCCAGTCCAAATCCCAGTGCGAGATCGCCAAGACGGCTCGCACTCCGGCCAAGTTGACAACTCTCGCACCACGAGGAGCACCCGTGTCCAACGTCCTCGTCATCACCGGAAGTCCATCGCCCACGTCGAAAACCGAGCGCGTGGGGGAGTACGTCGCGCGGCGCATCAGCTCATCCGGATGGAGCACCGACCAGTTGCGCTTGCGCACGCTGCCCGCCGCCGCTCTGCTCAGTGCTGACACTGGCCACCCGCAGATCGCCGACGCGGTCGCGCAGGTCGCTGAAGCCCGCGGAATCGTCCTCGCCACCCCGACCTACAAGGCCGCGTACTCGGGGCTGCTGAAGACGTTCCTGGACCTCTTGCCGCAATACGCCTTCGCCGGCAAAGCGGTGCTTCCCCTGGCCACTGGAGGGACCACGGCGCACGTGCTCGCCCTCGACTACGGGCTGCGCCCGGTGGTGCACTCGCTGGGGGCCCGGCACGTCGTGCAGAGCTTCTTCCTGCTGGACAAGCATTTGTCCATTGAGGATGGAAATGTGGTGATCGACCCCGCCAGCGCTTCCCCGCTCGACGACGTGCTGGAGCAGTTCCACAAGGCGCTCCACGGCGTTCCGCACGACACGGTGCTCGGTCGATCGGCTTAGCCATCACCTCGGAAGCGCAGAGCCCGCCACGAAATTCGGAGAGGATCCCATGACACTGCAATTCCACTGGTTCTTGCCCACCTACGGCGACAGCCGGTACCTCGTCGGCGGCGGTCACGGAGTGGCCACCACGCACGCGGGCAGCGCCCGCCCGGCGACGCTGAGCTATCTCGGGCAGATCGCGCGCAGCGCGGAACAGCTCGGCTTCGTGGGAGCGCTGACCCCCACCGGAGCGTGGTGCGAGGACGCGTGGTTGTCCACGGCGATGCTGACCGAGGTGACCGAGCGGTTGAAGTTCCTGGTGGCCTTCCGCCCCGGTCTGATGTCGCCCACGCTGGCCGCTCAAATGGCCGCCACGTTCCAACGGCACTCGCGCGGGCGTCTGCTGCTCAACGTCGTCACCGGTGGGGAGAGCAGCGAGCAGCGCGCCTACGGCGACTTCCTCAACAAGGAGGAGCGCTACGCCCGCTGCGGTGAATTCCTGCACGTCGTGCGAGCGCTGTGGCGCAAGGAGCGGGTCGATTTCGAGGGGGAGCACATCCGCGTCGAGGGCGCCGAGTTGAACCGGGTGCCGAACCCCGTGCCCCCGCTGTACTTCGGCGGTTCTTCGGCCGCGGCAGGTGAGGTCGCTGCCCGGCACGTCGACGTGTACTTGACCTGGGGCGAACCGCCTCAGCAGGTCGCGGAGAAGGTGCGGTGGATCCGCGAGCTGGCTGCTCAGCACGGGCGCACCCCGCGCTTCGGCATCCGGCTGCACGTGATCAGCCGCGACACCAGCGAGCAGGCCTGGGCGGAGGCGCAGCGGTTGTTGGACGCCTTGGACCCGGAGACCATCGCCCGCGTTCAGGCGGGTCTGGCGCGCAGCGAGTCCGAGGGGCAGCGCAGGATGCGGGAGTTGCACGGGGGTTCCACCGCCAACCTGGAGGTCTACCCCAACCTGTGGGCGGGAGTCGGCTTGGTCCGCGGAGGCGCGGGCACCGCACTGGTCGGCAGCCACGCCGAGGTCGCCGAGCGGATCGAGGAGTACCACGCGGTGGGGATCGACGAGTTCGTGCTCTCCGGTCACCCGCACCTGGAAGAGGCCTACTGGTTCGGCGAAGGCGTGCTGCCGCTGTTGGAGCGCAAGGGGCTGTGGCGTCATCCCGCGGGAACGGGGGAGTCCGATCAGGTGAGCATTCCGTTCGCCGGATCTCCGTCGCAGCTCGCCACCACGTCGTGAGCTGACCGGAGGTGCTGGAGCTCTACCGGTTGCGGCAGCCGCGAGTCGTGCAGGGGCGGGACCGGGCCTGGTGATCGGCGGCCGTCTTCCCGGTGTCGACCACCGGTGTCCGCGCTCGTGGCCGTTCTCGGCGGTTCGCGCGACGTTCCGGCGTTGTGCTCCTGTCGTGCGCGATCTCGCGCGAGCCCCTGGCCGAGGGTTGATTTCCGCTCGTGGCAACGCTTTCCCGGCACATGGGAGCGCTGTCCGTTCGTCGAGCAAAACTGTACTTTTTCGATTGACTTAGTGGCGAATTGGCGCTGTTGTGCGTCGAGGGGAGGATCGATGTCCGTTACCACCGCGCCCCCGGTGGCCGCTGAGAAGGAGCCGAGGGCGCCTGCACCCGGCGGGGAGCCACCTCGCCGCCGGTGGCGGTGGAGTCCGAACCAGCTGCGCAGGTGGATCAGCCCCATCGCCTTGGTGGCGATCTGGCAGATCGCCAGCGGCACCGGTGTGCTGCCCCCGGACAAGCTGGCCGCGCCGGACGTGATCGTGCGCTCGGCTTGGGACCTGGCCGTGTCCGGGGAGCTGGGCGAACACCTCGTCACCTCGCTGAGCCGAGTGGCGATCGGGTTGGTGATCGGGGTGACCATCGGACTCGCGGCCGCTCTGCTCTCGGGCCTCTCCGGCTGGGGTAACGACTTGGTGGATCCACCGCTGCAAATGCTGCGAACGCTGCCGCACCTGGGGCTGGTGCCGCTGTTCATCCTGTGGTTCGGCATCGGGGAGACGCCGAAGATCGCCCTGATCGCACTGGGGGTCGTCTTCCCGATCTACCTCAACGTGCACGGGGCCATCCGCGGAGTCGACCCGAAACTGCTGGAAGCGACCTCGGTGCTCGGGTTCACCCGGGCCCAGCGGATCCGGCACGTGGTGTTGCCGTCCGCTCTGCCGAACGCGCTGATCGGGCTGCGGCAAGGGCTGGGCATCGCGTGGCTGTCGCTGATCATCGGTGAACAGGTCAACACCGAAAGCGGCATCGGATTCATGATCAACAACGCTCGGGAGTTCCTGCGCACCGACATCATCGTCGTGGGTCTGCTGATCTACGCAGCTCTCGGCCTGATCACCGACGCACTGGTGCGGTTGCTGGAGAGGAGGGCGCTGCGGTGGCGGCTGAACGCGCTGCGGTGACGGTGCGCGGCCTGGTCAAGGGATTCGGCGAAAAGCGAGTGCTGGACCAGCTGGACCTGGACATCCGTGCGGGCGAATTCGTGGCACTGCTGGGGCGCAGCGGTTCGGGGAAATCGACCTTGCTGCGCATCCTGGCCGGCCTGGACCGCGACGTCGAAGGAGAAGTGCAGGTCCCGGACACGGTTTCGGTGGCCTTCCAAGAGCCGAGGCTGCTGCCGTGGCGGAAAGTCGCGGAGAACGTGTGGCTGGGCTTGCGCGACCCGGAACGCGAGGAGATCGCTCGCCGAATGCTGGCCGAAGTCGGTCTCGCGGAGCACGAAGACGCCTGGCCGCTGACGCTGTCCGGCGGACAAGCGCAACGCGTTTCCCTCGCCAGGGCCTTGGTTCGAGAACCAGAACTCCTGCTGTTGGACGAGCCTTTCGGCGCGCTGGACGCGTTGACGCGGCTGTCGATGCACGTGCTGGTGCGCCGGTTGTGGGAGGCGCACCGCCCGGCGGTGCTGCTGGTGACCCACGACGTCGACGAAGCGCTCGCGTTGGCGGACCGGACCTTGGTGCTGACCGACGGACGCATTTCGGCCGAATATGCGCGGCCGAGCACTGAACAGGAGTTGCCCGCGCTGCGCACGCGCGTGCTCAACGAGCTAGGAGTGCAGACCCATGCTGCGTGACAAGGTGCTTCGAATCGCGGCGGTGCTGCTGTCGACAGTGGTGCTGGGCGCGTGCGGGAGCGTCACCAAGACACCGGAAAAAGCAACCGTTCCGCCACCGGTGCCACCGGAGCAGCTCACCGACGTGGTGCTCAAGGTGGGGGACCAGAAGGGGAACCAGCGGTCCTTGCTGGCCGCGGCGAACTTGCTGGACACGCCCTACCGCATCGAGTGGTCGACGTTCACCTCGGGCCCTCCGCTGCTGGAAGCGGTCGCGGCCGGGGCGGTCGACGTCGGAGGCGTGGGCAACACGCCACCGCTGTTCGCGGCAGCTGCCGGCTCCCCGATCTCGATCGTGTCCGCGGCGAAGCAGGACCCGGTGTCCGATGCGGTCCTGGTTCCGCAGGACTCGCCGCTGCGCTCACCAGCCGATCTGCGCGGCAAGCGGATCGGGGTGGCCAAGGGCAGCTCCGCGCACGGAAACCTGCTCAACATCCTGAGCGAGGCGGAAATCCCCATCGACGAGGTCGACATCGCGTTCATGCAACCAGCCGAAGCTTACTCGGCTTTCTCGCAAGGGCAGATCGACGCGTGGGCGGTGTGGGACCCCTACACGGCACAAGCCGAACTGCAAGCCAACGCGAGAGTGCTCGTCGACGGGCGGGGAACCTCCAACGGCTACTCGTTCGAAGTCGCTTCGAACAAGGCCCTGGAGGATCCGGCCAAGAACGCGGCGATCGCCGACTTCGTCGTCCGGCTGGCCAAAGCCCAGCACTACAACGCCACCCACCCCGAGGAACGGGCGAAGGTGTGGACCGAAGAGACGGGGGTGCCCATCGAGGTCACGCGACTGGCAGCTGAGCGGCGTCACCAGGTTCCGGTGCCGATGGACCAAGCCCTGGTGGATTCCGAGCAGCAGCTGGTGGACGCCTTCGTGGAAGCCCGCGTGATCCCAACGAAATTCCGGTTCGAAGACTTCGTCGACCGGCGCTACGAACAGCAGGTGGTGACTGCGAGATGAACTTGGTCCTGCATTGGTTCCTCCCCACGCACGGGGACGGGCGATCGGTTGTCGACCGGCCGCACGTGACCGCTGCGGCAACCGCGGCCCCGCGCCAACCCGACATCGACTACTTGGCCCAGGTCGCGCAAGCCGCCGAGCACCTCGGCTTCACCGGGATGCTCACCCCGACGGGAAGCTGGTGCCAGGACTCCTGGGTGACCACAGCGGCCTTGCTCGCCCGCACCCGGCGCATCAAATTCCTGGTCGCTTTTCGGCCCGGCGTGCTCAGCCCAACGCTGGCAGCGCAAATGGCGATCACTTACCAGGAGGTGTCCGGTGGGCGTCTGCTGCTCAACGTGGTCACCGGTGGTGATTCCGTCGAGCAGCGCCGCTTCGGCGACCAGCTGGACCACGACCTGCGCTACGAGCGCACGGACGAATTCCTCGCGATCATGCGGGGCATCTGGGAACAGGGGTCGGTCGACTTCTCCGGCAAGCACTACTCGGTCCAAGACGCCACCGCGCACACCCGCCTTCCCACGCCACCGGACGTCTACTTCGGTGGATCGTCCGAAGCGGCCCTTCCGGTGGCGGCGCGTCGCGCGGACGTGTACCTGACGTGGGGCGAACCGCCGAGCGTGGTGGCCGAGAAGATCACGCGAGTGCGCCAGCTGGCCGAAGCCGAAGGTCGGACGCTGCGGTTCGGTCTTCGCGCGCACACCATCACGCGGGACAGTTCGAATGAGGCCTGGGCTACTGCGCAGCGGTTCCTCGACGACCTCGACCCTGCGGACATCGCTGCTTCGCAGGAGAAGTTCGCGAAGAGCGAGTCGGTGGGCCAACGCCGCATGGCCGCCCTGCACGGCGGTCGTACTGCTTCTGACGCTCGCCAATTGGAAGTCCACCCGGGACTGTGGGCCGGCGTGGGACTGGTCCGAGGTGGGGCCGGCACCGCGTTCGTCGGCAGCCACACCGAGGTCGCAGACCTGATCGAGGAGTACCACGCGGTGGGCATCGACGAATTCGTGCTCTCCGGATACCCGCACCTGGAAGAAGCGTACTGGTTCGGGGAGGGGGTTCGACCCGAGCTGATCAAGCGCGGTCTGCTCAAAGACTCTCCGTCGTGAGGATCTTCGACAGGAGGCGAAAAACCGCAGGAGAATTCGTCATTCCGGGTTGGTTCGCGTTGATCGACGAACAATTTCGCGCAGGATCGGTGTTGGTGTTCTGCCCATGACCGAAAAGCAGCGTTGCCATGCCTTCCAATTCTGCGCGCGTGGAATTGTGCGCCAGCGTCCACCTGTCCGGTAACACTGCAGTTTCCACCGGGAGATCCGCTCCAAGCGCGTTCTCCGGGGCCGTTTTCCCCTTCAGGGGGTTCGAAGGGCATGTCCAGGAAAATCATCGCTGTTCATCGCGGTGTGCTCGTTGTCCTCCGTTGAACGAAGCAATGAGCTTTCCCGAGATGACAAGAGGATTCATCCTTTTGGAGAAGCGGTGTCCGGTAGGTGGGACGTGGCGCTGATTCCGTTGACTGCGGAGTGGGAATTCTGTTCACATGGAATTGTGCTCATCGGAAGTCAGGTCGATGAAAACCATCCGGTGAATCCAGTCCTCGTGGACGTCCAACCGTGTTGCTGAAACCCGCTGCTGAACCACGCCTTCTGCTCGAGCACCCCTGATTTTCGTTCCGCATTTCCCTCGGAGTTCCAGCATGATCCACAATCCCCCGGACGAACCGCTGAAGTTCGCCTACTGGGTTCCCAACGTCAGCGGTGGTCTCGTCACCAGCACCATCGAACAGCGCACGAATTACAGCTTCGAGTACAACGTCGAGCTGGCCAAACTGGCTGAACAGAACGGCTTCGAATACGCCCTCAGCCAAGTGCGGTACGCCTCCAGCTACGGTGCCCAGCAGCAGCACGATCCGGCTGCGTTCAGCCTCGGCCTGCTGCTGAACACCGAGCGGCTCAGGCTCATCGTCGCCGCCCACCCCGGCCTGTGGCACCCCGGGATCTTGGCCAAGTTCGGCATCACCGCGGACATCTTGTCGCAGGGGCGGTTCGCGGTGAACATCGTCAGCGGTTGGTTCCGGGACGAGTTCACCGGGCTCGGCGAACCGTGGCTGGAGCACGACGAGCGCTACCGGCGCACCGAGGAGTTCATCCGAGTCCTGCGCGGGCTGTGGACGGAGGAGAACTTCGAATTCTCCGGAGACTTCTACCGGATCCACGACTTCAGCCTGAGGCCGAAGCCGTTCGTGGTGCCAGGGAGGGCGCACCCGGAGATCTTCCAGGGCGGGAACTCCACCGCAGCTCGCCAGGTGGCTGGTCGAGTGGCGGATTGGTACTTCAGCAACGGAAAGGACTACGACGGGTTCACCGAGCAGGTGAAGGACGTGCGGGCCTCCGCCGCTCAGCACGGGAGGACCGTCCGCTTCGGCCTCAACGGTTTCGTCATCGCTCGTGACACCGAAGCTGAAGCGCGGGACGTGCTTCGGGAGATCGTCNACAAGGCCGACCGCGAAGCCGTGGAGGAATTCCGCAAAGCCGTGNAACAGGCCGGCAAGTCCACCGCGGACGGAAAAGGCATGTGGGCGGATTCCGAATTCGCCGACCTGGTGCAGTACAACGACGGCTTCCGCACCGGGCTCATCGGAACTCCCGAACAGATCGCTCACCGCATCGTGGAGTACAAGAAGCGCGGAGCGAACCTCCTGCTCCTCGGTTTTCTCCACTACCACGAAGAAGTCGAGTACTTCGGCAAGCACGTGCTGCCCATCGTCCGGGAACTCGAAACCGAGTTGGCCCGGACCGGCGACCCGCTCGCCGCCCACCACTGACCCGGACCAGCGGAGAACGATCGATTCTTCACCGGAACGAGGAGTTTCCATGGGGACGCAGTTGAAGTGGACGGACCAGACCCGCCCCGTCACAGCCCAGGGGTGGATCGACCGGGCTGCCGAGGTGGCAGCGTTGCTCGCGGTCGACGCCGTGGAACGGGACCGGGCCGGACGCACCCCGCACGCCGAGGTCCAGCTGCTCAAGGATTCAGGATTGGCCACCTTGCTCGGGCCGCGCGAGCACGGGGGCGGGGAGCAGACCTGGTCCACCGCGTACCGGGTGATCCGCGAAGTCTCCAAGGGCGACGGGTCGATCGGCCAACTGCTCGGCTACCACTACCTGTGGGCGTGGGCGGTCCGGCTGGTGGGCACTCCGGAGCAGATCAAAGCCGTCGAAGAGCTCTACACAAAGAACGACTACTTCTTCGGCGGAGCGGTCAACCCCCGCGACGGAGACCTGATCATCACCGAAGACGGTGATGACATCGTCTTCAACGGACGGAAGTCCTTCTCCACCGGGAGCAAGGTCTCCGACCTGACCGTGCTCGAAGGAGTGCTGGAAGGAACGGACAAGCACATCTTCGCGATCGTTCCGTCCAAGCAAGAAGGGATCGTCTTCCAAGACGATTGGGACAACCTGGGGCAGCGGCTGACCGAATCCGGCAGTGTCGAGATCCACGACGTGCGCGTTCCCTGGTCAGAAGCAGCTGGGTACGTGAACAAGGAGTTCCAGCCGCTGGTCTACAACACGCTCAACCTGCCGGCCATCCAGCTGGTCTTCGCCAACCTCTACCTGGGCATCGCCCAGGGAGCGCTGGAGGCGGCGAAGGCGTACACGACGACGAAGACCCGTCCCTGGCCCTACGGCGGGGACAACAAGGAAAGCGCCACCGAGGAGTTCTACATCCTCGAGACCTACGGTGACCTGCAGTCCAAGCTGTGGGCATCCGAAGCGCTGATCGACCAGGTGGGCATCGAACTGGAGCAGCTGCTGCACGCCGAGCGCGAGTCGGTGACCGCCGAGCAGCGCGGCGATGTCGCGGTTCGAATCGCCGCGGCCAAGCAGCGGATCATCGACATCGGATTGGAGACCACCAATCGGATCTTCGAGGTGACCGGCGCCCGTGCCACGGCCAACTCGGTCGGGCTGGACATCTACTGGCGCAACCTGCGCACCCACAGCCTGCACGACCCGGTGGCCTACAAGCGAGCCGAAGTCGGCCGGTACGTGCTCCTCGGACGCCACCCCGAACCCACCTGGTACACGTGACCGGCCGAGGAAGCCACCGGAACCCGCAGCCCCTCCCGTGCGGAAGAGCAACACCTCCCGCTCCGGCCTCGAAGGAGTGACCGAAACATGACCGTGACCACCGAATCGGCAACGGCTCACGTGGTCGAAGACGATGCCGAGGCTCTCGAGATAGCTACCTCGCTCGCCGAACGCTTCGCCGTCGATGCCGCTGCCCGGGACGCCGAGCGCCGACTGCCGCGCGTCGAGCTGGAAGAGCTGTCGGCGAGCGGACTGCTGGCCATCACCGTGCCGCGGGAACACGGGGGAGCAGAGGTCCGGGTGCGCACCCTCGTGGAAGTCTTCCGCCAATTGGCCGTCGCCGACCCGAACATCGCGCAGATCCCGCAAAGCCACTTCGTGTTCGTCAACGCGCTGCGGGAGACCGGTAGCGCTGAACAACAGCGGTTCTTCTACGGCGAGGTGCTCGCGGGGAAGCGCTTGGGCAACGCCCAAGCCGAGCGCGGCACCAAGCACGCGCAAGACGTCCGGACCAGGATCCTCCCGAGCCGCGACGGAGACCTAGTGCTCGACGGTGAGAAGGCGTACTCGACCGGTGCCCTCCTGGCGCACTGGATCCCGGTGCTGGCCAAGGACCGCTGGGGACAGCTCGTCGTCGCCTACGTGCCGCGGGAAGCCCCCGGCGTGACCGTGCTCGACGACTGGGACGGCATGGGGCAGCGGACCACCGCCAGCGGAAGCGTCCGCCTCGAACAGGTGCGAGTGCCAGCGGAGCACGTCATCCCGTACCACTGCACGTTCGACCGGCCGCAGGTGCACGGTGCGCTCTCCCAGGTGCTGCACGCAGCGATCGATGTGGGCATCGCACGCGGTGCGTTGGAAGAAGCTGGGGAATTCGTGCGAACGCGCAGCCGACCGTGGCCGGAAGCGGGGGTGGACAGCGCCGCCGAAGACCCCTTGACCATCCAGCGGTTCGGCGAACTCGCGATCCGCGTGAGCGCGGCCGAGGCCCTGCTGGACAAAGCGGGAACCGCGATCGACGAGGCGCGCGCCGACCTGAACGCGGACTCCGCTGCCGCCGCTTCGATCGCGGTCGCCACCGCCAAGGCCTTCGCCGACGAAGTCGCGGTGGAGCTCAGCAGCGCCCTGTTCGAGGTTTGCGGCACCAGATCCGCACTGGCCGCCGACAACCTCAACCGGCACTGGCGCAACGCCCGCACCCACACCCTTCACGACCCGGTCCGTTGGAAGATCCAGCACATCGGCCGCTACGTCCTCAACGGAACCCACCCACCCCGGCACAGCAAGATCTGACTTCAGCTCGGAGAAAGCTGCTTCCCACGTGCAGCGATTGGTTCGTCGAACCGGTTCGGCAGCACGACCGGCCGCGGCTCGGCCGTCGGTTTCGAGTTCGTCTCGCGACGGCCGCACCCCGGTGCTCGCGCTGACACGAGCAGGGTTCGCAGCCACCGCCAGCTGGATGCGAACCCCCGC
>JGI1652J44930_10000320_pt1 | contig 19319 bp, 17 predicted proteins | sample NewIslsDNAsample_FD_44930 | JGI IMG/M metagenome (IMG submission 44930)
AAATAAATCTCATCACCTTCAATCCCCTCCGCCGTCAACGTAGCAGTCAACGGCGAAAAGCGTGTCAGCCAATGAAACGCCTTCCACTTGCTGCCTCGGCGGATGTGGATCGTCTGACCGCCAATTTCCTTGATGGTGCTGGTGGCAAAATACAATGACAGCTCCACTTGTTCCGCGTTCAATGTCTGCCCGATGTGCACCACTCCCGCCAACGAAACGGTTTCCGCCTCACAGCTTCCCGATACCGACAGCTCACCATAGCCGCGAATCGCAGTCGCTTCGACATTTCCCTTCATCTCCGCCTTCCCGCGCAATTGAAGGTGCTGGACATGGGCATCACCACGAATATCAGCTTCTCCAAACACCCCCATTGTCTCCGCGCGAACAAGACCGTTGATGTCCGCTTCGCCAAACAGGCGAATCGTACGCGCAGTGACTGCTCCTTTCACATCCGCTGAACCAAATACTTTACAACGGTCGCATTCGATATCGCCGTGAATCGTCGCTTCACCGCGAATCGACACATGATCAAACACGCCGCCTGCGGAAAATGCTGAACCGTTAATCGTTAAGTTTCTCGCTGCCATCGTTCTCACCCTTTCTCTACCGTTCCGATTTTCGCTTCTTCATCACATTCCAACATATCCCGATACTCGACCCGCTCAATCTCGCACCCCGGACCGATCGTCACGCGGTTGCCGCGCACCGTTTTCGCAGTCGTATGTTCAAGATGAATCTCATCCCCTTCAATGACATCGGCGGTTAAGCCAGGTGGGAAAAACAGCTTTTTCCAAAGCGATGCACTTTGTTTTTTGACCACGATCGTTTCCCCACCGATTTCTTGAACACGGCATGGTCCGAGCAGCTTCACGGCCACATATCCGGCATTCAACAAGCCGCCAATCGTAAAATGGCCATCGATCTCAAACCGTTCGGCCGAACAATCGCCGCCGACATCGAGCTCCCCATAAGCGCGAATCTCCTCTGCCGTCCATGCCCCCTTCACCGTTCCGCGGCCGCGCACCGTTGCCTCTTGGCATTGCATATTGCCTTCAACGTTGACACTTCCGCTCACTTTTATCCACTCACAATCCACTCCCCCCATCACATAGCCTTTTCCTGCAATATGGACAACGTTCGCTTTCACGTTACCTTCAACGGTCGCATTTCCTTGCACTCGCATCTCCATGCAGTCTATGTCGCCATATAGTTTTCCATTCCCAGAAAGTTTTACGGTATGATACAGACCGCCGGACGCATGACCGGTCCCGGCGATGACCAAATCACGACGTTCCATCAGTTCTCACCCCTCCGAAATGTGCCATTTCAACTCTTCGATATACGTTGGCACGTGCAACCGTGCCACAAGCTTCACTCCTTCTTCAACATACAAGTCCGCCGTTCCCTCTAAAAGAAAGCAGACCGCGACTCCTATCTTGCGAAGGACAATCAATTCACATGTCTTCCCTTGCAAAGCGGGATAATGATGTTCGAACATCTTCCAAATGTGTTTTCCTTCTTCGACGCTAATCTCTCCGGAACGAAGGAGCCGGTCGACGATGTACAGGGAAAGAAGCTGCGTAAAGGAAACGCCTTCCTCATCCCCTAACTGTTCGTTCAACCATTGCCACACGGCATCCGAAACAATGTGACGTTTTACAACCTCCTCTTTCGTCAGTACAACCGCCGCTGGATCCGGCGCAAACATAGCCGCCAACTCATCCAAAGACCGTTCATCTTTCAACTCCTTGATGCGTTCAATGCGCGCCAAAATTTTCTCTTTCGGAAAAAATGTCTCCTGCCCAGTAAAGGTCGATTTGCGAATAAACCAGTCTTCGGGAATCAGCTTTTTTCGTTTCCAACGGTACAGCTGGCCATACGAAATGCCAGTCAGCTCAAGCAGTTCTTTTTTCGAGATCAGTTCTTGATCCACGAGCTGTGCACCTCCTCGCTTTGTCATTGTAACATAACAATGTTACGTTGTAAATAGGCGAGTAGAGTATCCTTTCCAAAACTATCGCCACCTCGTTTCCCCTCCAACACTAAGGACAATAGGAGTGACGGGAATCCATGTTCTTTCGGTGTATGATTCGGTATCAAGTTTATTGGTTATTTAGAACATCGTTTTTTTAAATTATTAGAAGGCGGAGACAAATGAAGATTGTAAAACATACACCGCCATCCGCCCAAAAAATAAGGAAGGCAGTCAACGCCGCCTTCCTCAACGAAAGGAATGCTATGGATCGAGCGCGTCTTATGCACAAACGACGTGGTCTACCGCTTTCGTCGCAACCAGCTGGGCGCCCTTATTAATATGAAACATCGATTGATGGTTAAATCGTGCTGGTTGACGCCTTTTGGCGTATAGCCAAGAATTTGTTCCAAATGGATATGCCTGATTTTAAAAAATTACCGTATCTTTGCGAAAGTAAAACACGTTTTCCACCTATGAGAAAAGGGGTTTTATCCACGAGCTGTGCACCTCCTCGCTTTGTCATTGTAACATAACAATGTTACGTTGTAAATAGGCGAGTAGAGTATCCTTTCCAAAACTATCGCCACCTTGTTTCCCCTCCAACAGTAAGGACAATAGGAGTGACGGGAATCCATGTTCTTTCGGTGTATGATTCGGTATCAGATTTATTAGTTATTTAGAACATCGTTTTTTTAAATTATTAGAAGGTGGAGACAAATGAAGAGTGTAAAACATACACCGCCATCCGCCCCAAAAAATAAGGAAGGCAGTCAACGCTGCCTTCCTCAACGAAAGGAATGCTATGGATCGAGCGCGTCATATGCACAAACGACGTGGCCTACCGCTTTCGTCGCAACCAGCTGGACGCCCTTATTAATATGAAACATCGATTGATGGTTAAATCGTGCTGGTTGACGCCTTTTGGCGTATAGCCAGGAATTTGTTCCAAATGGATATGTCTGATTTTAAAAGATTACCGTATCTTTGCGAAAGTAAACACGTTTTCCTCCTATGGAAGAAGGGGTTTTACTATTGATGATTTAGAACATAGTTTTGTTTTAAAAATATCACTGCTCCCATGGAAACACATCGCTGGCGCGGCAAAAAATACGGTATGTAACATCCGGCCGCCGACGGCGCGCCACCCTGTTGCCGATGCGCGTCGTTTCAATGATGCTTTCCCAGAACGGGAGCCGATTGCGAAGTCGTTCAACCATTTTTCGGATCGCCGCTTCCGTCACTTCGCTCTCCAGAAAGGAAAAAACCAATGTTTTATGTATTTCATCTCCTGTCAGCGGCCGCTCGCTATGCAGCAGCAAAGCCACCAAATAAAACGAGGTGCAGTCTAAGCTGATCCACTCGCCGCCCCCGTACCGAACGAACAGCCCGTCGCGGTCGTTTTCAATTAACAGCTGCACTTCGTGCGGAAGGCATTTCTCCTGCTCGGCAAAATACCGTTCTTCTGCCACGATGTCTCTGCCGGTTGGCGTCACGATGCAATATAACGCCCGCTCAAAATCTTCCACCCGCTGCAGCAAAATCTCACCACGGTAGCGTTCAACCAGCTCTTCGTCATACAAGCTGTCTTCGAGTTCTTTGATTGTTTGCAGCGACTTTGAAGCCAGCAAAAGGCTGCAATTGACAAGAATCATATGACTAAGCATGCGTTGCGTATCATTTAATTCGCCATCCGCTTGTTCCGAAAGCGCGCGCTCAAAATGGTACACCGCTTTGGCATATTCTTTTTCCCCGTAATAAATATGCGCCACCCGGTAATTGGCGATCGCATGGGACGGATTGTACCTTAGTGCCTTTTGCAAGTATAGTTTCGCCTGCTTTGGATCGGGGCGGGACATTTTGAAATATTCACCAACATACACGTACAGCGAGATGAGCTTCTTTTCAATCTCTCTTCTTTTTTCCCGATCTTTTTCTTTTCTCCGTTCTTCAAGCAGNNGCCGCTCCTGTTCATGTGGAAAAATNACCCGCTCTAGCATTCTCCCCTCTCTCCTCTCCTTTGTGACAGGCTGTCACAGACCGGCTGCTATAGTTGTATTGTACCGAAAACGAAAGGAGATGGATACAATGGAAAACCGTGTGAAATGGCTCATCCGGCACGGATTTCTTCCACATGGAGAGGAAACAGATGAGAAAGCCAATTACCTACGTCACTATCGACAAGCCTTAGACAAGCTAGCAAAGGCACAAAAGATCCTTTCCTGTAGAAAAAAAGGTTCTGTACGCTAGGAAAAGAAACGCTTGAAAGTGGCCAAACTACACGAAAAAGCAGCCAATCAACGTAAGAACTTTCTCCATCATCAGTCAAAAGAATTAGGCATCACTTATGACGCTGTCATCATCGAANACTTACACATGAAAGGTATGTCTCAAGCCCTNCATTTTGGCCAAAGCGTTCATGATAACAGTTGGGGGGTCACAAGATTCTTAGAATACAAACTAAAAGAGCAAGGAAAACACCTAATCAAAATAGATAGGTGGTTTCCATCAATGAAAACGTGTGCTTGTTGCGACAAAGAACACGAAATGCCGTTATCTGAACGCGTGTATCAATGTTCCTGTGGTCTAGTGTTGAAATCGTGTGCCGATGAAATTCAGTTCTTTTCTAGGATCCACATCGCAAAATCCTTGATATAATAACATTTTGGTCATTTTCATTTTCCTAAAATTCCCTTAAAACTATCAAACTCCGGTACACCTAGCGATTGGTCAAACCCGCAAAAAGAGGTCGATCCCAAAAACCTTGCTAAAAATCAAGCACTTGGATCGACCCTGCGCGAAATGTGAGCTTTAATCATGCAAATGACAGGCAACAAAGTGATCGGTGGTTTGTTTTTTCATAACAGGACGTTCCTGTTCACATCTTTTAGTAGAATATGGACAACGGGTATGAAAAACACAACCAGAAGGAGGGTTAATTGGTGAAGGAATATCACCTTTAATAATGATTCTTTCCCTCTTACGTTTAGGATTAGGCAATGGAATCGCTGACAATAATGCTTGTGTATAAGGATGTAACGGATGACTAAATAGTTCATCGGTCGGCGCTTTTTCTACAAGCTGTCCTAGATACATAACCCCAATATAGTCTGACATATAACGAACAACGCTTAAATCATGAGAAATAAATAAATAGGTTAAGTTGAAATTTTCCTGAATATCCTTTAATAAATTAATCACTTGTGATTGTATGGATACATCGAGAGCAGAAACCGGCTCATCACATATAACAATTTTCGGATTCGCCGCTAATGCCCTAGCAATGCCAATTCTCTGTCTTTGTCCACCAGAAAATTCATGAGGATATCGATCAAATTGGTCTTCTCTTATACCTACTTTTAACAGCAACTCCTTTGCTCGTTCAATTCGCTCTTTATGGCTTCCTATACGATGAATTTTCATCGTCTCCACAATAGCATGACCAATTCGCTGTTTTGGATTAAGAGACGAATGGGGGTCCTGAAAGATCATTTGTATATCTTTTCTTATTGCTTGCAAATCTTTTCCTTTTAACTTAAAGATGTCTTTCCCTTTATAAATGGCTTCTCCTTCCGTTGGTTCCACTAGACGCAGAATCGTTCTACCCGTCGTACTTTTTCCACACCCTGACTCTCCAACAAGTCCCATTGTCTTTTTTTCATATAAATCGAACTCTACTCCATCAACTGCTTTCAGATGTCCTACCGNNCGGCCAAATAAACCCGTGATTGGATAATGCTTTTTTAAATTCTTGACCCTCAAAATAGGAGTTGTTGACTGAAGTTGTTCTTGTTCCATGCGTGTTTCCAACATAAAATCCTTCTTCCCCTCACGATGATATTTTATCATAATTCCAACATCGCACTTTATGACCTTGGCTGACTTCTTTTAAGTCAGGTGATTCACTCATGCATTGTTCATCTACATAAGGACATCTTTGAGCAAATCGACATCCTTTCGGAACGTTATCTAACGAAGGGACAATCCCTTTTATTGTAAAAAGTCGCTTTGAACGGTCATCTTCAAGCTGAGGGATACACTCCAACAATCCCTTTGTATAAGGATGGAGCGGCTGATCAAACAAAGATTCTACATCCGTTTCCTCGATGACTTGCCCTAAATACATCACGACAACGCGTGTACAAACCTCAGCAACAACTCCCAGGTCATGCGTAATCATCATGACACTCATATTTAGCTCTTCTTTTAAATCATTAATCAAATCTAATATCTGCGCCTGTATTGTGACATCCAGTGCAGTAGTCGGCTCATCGGCAATTAAAAGGCTTGGCCTGCATGAAAGAGCCATAGCGATCATCGCCCTCTGTCTCATTCCTCCTGATAATTCATGAGGATACTCATGAACTCTCTTCTCAGGNGCCGGAATGCCTGTCATTCTTAGCATCTCTATGGCTTCTTCATAAGCTTGCCTTTTGTTTAATTTTCNATGAATCATAAGCGATTCAGCAATCTGATCACCGATCGTATAGACCGGATTCAGTGAGGTCATCGCATCTTGGAATATAATAGAAATTTCATTCCCACGAATCTCTCTCATTTCTTTCTCAGATAACTTGAGTAAATTTTTCCCTTTGTATATAATTTCTCCTTCGTAAATAGTAGAATCTTTATTTAACAGCCTCATAATNGATGCTGCTGTCACACTTTTACCGCATCCTGACTCACCGACCACACCTAATGTTTCACCAGGTTTGATGGAAAAACTGACTCCATCCACAGCCGTAACTAAACCACGCTCTGTTAAAAAAGAAGTTTTTAAATCTTTTATTTCCAATAAGTTGCTGTTCGCCATGTTATCCGGCACCTTTCCTTGTTTTACTTTAATTTTTTATTCGCTTTACTTGTATGNGGATCTAATAAATCTCTTAATCCATCCCCCAACAAATTTAATCCTAAAACCGCTAAGGTAATAAAAATACTCGGGAACAGTGTCATCCACCAAGCACGAAAAATCACTGCTTTTCCATCGTAAAGAATATTTCCCCAACTAGGATTCGGAGCCGGGACTCCAGCACCAAGAAAACTTAATCCTGCCTCAAGAATAATCGAGAGAGCAAAAACATATGTCATCTGTACTAAGAAAGGCGATATCGTATTTGGAGCCATATGAACCCAAATAATTCTCCAAGAACTTGCCCCTTGAGCTTTTAAGGCCTCTATGTAAGTTTGTTCTTTTACCACTAAAGCCGCAGAACGGACAATCCGGGCCATTGCCGGCACTTTTACAATGGTAATGGCGATAACTACATTAAATGGATTAGGGCCAAGTATAGCGGTAATCGCTATAGCTAAAAGAATATCCGGGAAAGCGATCAATCCGTCACAAATCCTCATTAACACATGATCTAAAATACGATAATAGCTTGAATACAGCCCTATGATCATCCCAATAATGGCGGTTAATAGTGCAGCTGAAAAACCAACTACTAGAGATACTCGTCCTCCATGAACCACTCGACTGAATAGATCCCGACCGAAATTATCTGTACCAAACCAGTGATCAGCACTAGGCGGTTGCAAGCGATTCATCGGATCTATATCGAGCGGGCCATATTTCGTCATGAATGGCCCGACGATAGAAAACAAACACAGTAAGATGACAATGACCGTTCCTACCACTGCTAATTTATTAAATAAGAAGCGCCTAAAAAGCAACTTGAACTTCTCGCTTTTCAATTCACTTCCAATATGTTCTACTCCTTTAGTATTTATTTCCATTTTAGATTCCAATTGTCCTTCACCTCTTTATATAGACGATAACCATAAAAGCTATTTGACAAAAACACCCTTTATAATAGGTCCTTTTTTCCATTTTGTTCGATCGAGGTAAAATAAAAAGTCAAGTAATCTTTCTGTGATTCTCCCTTCCCTTACTTACGGCCAAAACGAACTCTTGGATCGACAATACCGTACAATAAGTCAACAATGAGNTTCACCAATAAATATGACAATGCTGCAAGCAAAATTGTTCCTTGAATGACGGCATAATCCCGTTTTTCAATGGCGTGAATGACTAACTGACCGATCCCAGGTAAGTTAAATACCGTTTCCGTTACTACGGCACCAGCAATTAACGTGCCGAATTCTTGTCCAAGAACGGTTAGGATTGGAATGGCCGCATTACGAAGGGCATGTTTATAAACAATGACTTTTTCTTTAACCCCTTTCGCATAGGCTGTTTTAATAAAGTTGGCACTGAGTACATCCAGCATAGACGATCGAGTCATTCGAGCGATGATGGCGGTTTGAATAATGCCTAGTGCCGTAGCAGGTAAAATCATAAATTTTAAATGATTCCATAAACCGGAACTTAGTGGTTCATAACCCGCCACTGGAAATAATTTGAGTTTTAATGCAAATAACTGCATTAAGAATAACCCCATTAAAAAGCTGGGTATAGCCATACCTAACATCACTAGAGCCATAAATATTTGGTCGATTTTCGTCCCTCTTTTTCTTGCGGCAGAAATCCCCATAGGAATAGCTAATACCATAGAAATCGCTTGAGCCAAAACAGCTAAGGAAAGGGTCGGACCCAAATGCTCTAAAAATACGGTTAAAACTGGTTTATTATAATAAATGGACCATCCAAAATCTCCTTGTAAAAGTCCGAAAAACCAATTTGCAAACTGTTCATAAAGCGGAAGATTCAGACCTAATTGCTCACGCAATTGTTCCACTTCTTCAGGAGTGGCCTGTGATCCAAGCATGACAGCAGCTGGATCTCCCGGTGTCAGATGAATAAGAAAAAAAGCAACAATGGCAACAACTAGTAACACAGGGATTAGAGATAGAATCCTAGTTACTATATATGCTTTCAAAGATTAACACTCCCTCTGTACAATCATTGGTACTCCATCTTTCATAATTTGGGGTGGGATATTTTGAGTGGATCTTCACCACAACACGTACTTAAAAAGAAAGACGTTTATGATGATCAAAATCCCACATCAATCATGCCACTCCGGTTATTATGCTCCTAAGGAAACTCATGGAAGAAAAAGCGGAACTGGGCATGAAATGCCTCAAAATGATCAATGATCACGGATGGACAACACAAACACTTCGGAAACAAGAACAGAAAATCAAGAACACTGATCTTCGCCAGCGTGTAATAGCAGTCCGACTGGTGATGGAAAGGCTAGGTGGGCAAAGAAACGGCTACTATGATCAATGTGCGCCGCCAACCCTTTTTCCATTATGTGTCACGTTTTAATGAAGGCAGTCTTGAACTCCTGCTTCATCGGNATGTTGCCTCTAGAAGGTTTGTAAAAAACAANGGATTCGCTCGATTTGTGAGAAGCTGAAAGGAATCAAGTTATGACGTTGTAAGGCTTTTNAATTTAAAACATGCTGTTGAAGAACAGTATTTCTCTTACATCACCGTCCTTCTAGGCGAGAACCGCTTCTCACTAAAGAACAACNGGAAGAGATCCAGCACCTCGTATTGGCCACGATAGCCGCTGAATTAGACTGGGACATCACCTCGGCGAACCTCCTTCAATCCTATGTATACCGCCATTACAGCGTATCCATTTCCCGATAAGCCTTGCGAAAGTTCTTGCATCAAAAAGGGCCTTTCTTGGCCCAACCGACCTACACGTTGGCGAAAGGAAATCCGGAGAGGCAAAAACATTTTAAAAATCAAATGCCCTTGATAAAAAACGGAATCTCTTCGAATTTTATTCTGTTATTCATTGATGTCATACATATCGGGTCATATCATGCGCTGTGTACGACATTGGCTAGAGGCGAACCGCCAAAAGCAAATGCCACATTCGTCCATCACGCCCATGTCCAGCTGTCAACATCCTTAGTGACAAAACCATACTTTATTAAGATGATAGATTTCTTGAAAGTGCTTAATGCACCGCCTCATCATCTTGGTGTTGGATAACATCCCCATTCATCATGCAAACATGGTCAAGGAATTGGGACGGGAGGAAGGACAATGTTTTTTCACTTCATTTTCCTTCCTCCCTATTTGCCGCATCTTAACCCGATCGAACATTTGTGGAAATTACCNGAAGATGCAACAATTCCATTTTTTAACTCTTGTAATCTNGATCATAACTTTTTGATCATTCTGAATTACTCTTCTACACTAACATTCCATAACACTGGTCCAATAAAATCTCTAAATCCCTTGACTTTATCAGATACACCAGTGACTTTGCTGTAAGTTCCTATATTGATAATCGGTAGATATTCCCACATTTTTTGCTGTAACTGGCTATATAGCTCTTTGGCCTCGTCTTGTGTTTTAGCCGCTTGAATCTCAGATAATAATTTATCGATCTCAGGACTATTCGTCCAACCTGGCCATTGTGCTTTCGAATCTAAAAATCCATATTGATGAGGAATAACGGATGTATCCCATCCTGTAAAGAAGATATCCCAAAGTGCAGGATCACCGCGACGCTCTAGCAATGTTCCCCAATCATAAACTTCAAGCTTTGCTTTTATCCCTATCTTTTCCAAAAGCTGTTGAGTAGCTACTGCAGCATTATACTGATAAGCGTAATCACGGCTCGTCAAAATAACAATCTCTTCTCCGTTATAATTAGCTTCTTTTAATAATTTCTTGGCTAATTCAAGATCTTTCTTATTGTATACGTCTTTTCCAGCATCTGAATACCAATCTGTCTGTTCAGGCCTGAATAAACTCGGCTCCAATTTATAAAATCGCTCATCTCCAAAAGAAGAACGTAAAACCAATTCTTTATCTAATGCATAATTTACAGCCTGCCGAGCTTTTACATCACTGAACAGACCCTGCTTTTTATTAAAAACGAGCATTTGAATTCCATAAGTGTGGATATTTACACCTGTCCCTGGAGTATTTTCCAGTTGTTCAACGGTGTCGTACGATACACCTGTAGCAATATCATATTGACCACTAATTAAACCTGCATTTCGAGTTGATTCATCTGGAACGAAGTGCCAATAGATATCATTGACTAAAGCCTCTTTTTTCCCTGCGAGACCACTTGTTTGTTCGGAACGAGGTTGATAATCTTCAAATTTCGTAAAATGAATATACTGGTTAGTCTTCCATTCCACAAATTTAAATGGGCCTGTTCCTACATATTCTGTTGCTCCTGTTGGTCCAGCTTTTTCTGCAACCTCTTTAGGCATTATAGCAGCAAGCTGATTTTGATCGGCTAGAGCAAAGGGCACTAGCGCCGATGATTTGGTCAGATGAAGCTCAACTGTATAATCATCAACTTTTTTCCATTCTGCCCCTTCTAAAATCGATTTCGTAAGTGAGGAATTGGTAGTCCACCTTTCCATCGAGGCCACTACATCGTCAGCTGTCATTTCCTTCCCGTTATGAAATTTAATCCCTTGTCTCAGTTTAAACGTATAGACTTTTCCGTCATCACTAACGTTATAACTTTCTGCTAGCTGAGGAGCTACTGTCCAGTTTTCATCAAGGGTCAACAAAGATTCATACATTAATCGTGCAGTATCTTTCGTCGCTCCAGACGTAGTGACCGTTGGGTCTAACGTATCCGGTTGAGCTTCATAAGCAATATCAAGCTTTCCTCCAGACTGACCAGATTGGGAGTTCCCTGAAGAATTAGATTGACTTGTTTTTCCTGTGGACGAGCTATTTGAACATCCCATTAAACCAATAATGATCAGGAGAATAAAGAGAAATGAATATACTCCTCTCATTCGTCTCACAAATCATAACCCCCTTATTCTCTTGATTAAGCGAATGCCTTTTAAAAAACGCAACGACTCTCAGGTATGGCAAGGCAGAGCTCACGATAACACTTCTCACCCCCTTTCTGGTGAATCAGAGATGNCTCTCTATAAAAACCCCCTTGTTTTAAGCCGCGATTTTCATGCCTGCGTGAAGGAAGTAAAACTTGCTTCATAAACTTTTCTGAGCGAAAACAAGCGCATCCTCAGTTGCTATTTTCATATTCCATATGGGGAGCGAAAAAATGATTACTAATTAAATGATCTTTAAAAACATCATAAATGATCTAATGGGAGTACAGGTCTCATCACTCTTTTATAATTAAAATGACAAAGATCGTAGCTGCTTAATCCTGGAGAATCCGCNGTTATAATCTTTTTTGCTATAGGAGCAAAAGAAGCGCGAAAGTGGTTTTCAGATTTTAAAGCGACTATTTTGTATTGAGTCACATCAATTCCATGCAACAAGAAAACTTGTTCATCTAGTGTTTGCCCTTTTTTCGTACAAACAATCACATCTACATTTCCAATACAGAGGCGCGCTGATTTCCCTAAGTTCACCTTTTTCCCTTTATTCATTTGTGAACTTTGAATAAATCGGCCATCTGTCAACGACTTAACATAAGCTGTTGTTTCTATAGGATCACCATGATACGAATCAGTCTTTCCTCCCAATCGAATATCAATAAAACGACCTACTCCAACTGTATGTGCTTTTTCTACCACTTCAGGATCACAAATAAAACCAAAACAAGAAAGTGGAGCATTTATTTCGATCATCGCTTTTAGCAAATGTGTACCGTCACCTGGCGTCCCTGCACCAGGATTATCTGAAGTTTCATTAATGACAATCGGGCCTTCTGGTTCCTCTAAAGCTAATTTTAATGCTTCCATAGGGCTAGGATGTCGCACATAAAACTCATAACGCCTTTTCCATACCTCCTCAGCAACATTCTTTGCCGCTTTTTCAGCCAGTTCCTTATCATTGTCTGTAATTGTTAGTACACTAACCCGCATATCAGGTATATCCGTTTGGCTAAATCCATGAAAAAATGTACAATCAATCACTTTTTTCTCTTTTTCCCATTTCCAACATATTTCATTAATATCTTTTGCGGGGGATAAATCTGTTGTCGATGATGAAAGCATCATCGGCAATTTTTCCATGTGCATAACTGGGTGAATGTCACCTTTTATTATTCTTAGCAAATTCGAAATCGCTTCTTTCCCTCTCTCATAGCAGTCGATATGCGGATAAAAATTCACACCGAATAATGCATCAGCTTCCTCGATCATCGTTTTCGTTAGATTGGCATGTAAATCTAACGTAGCAACGATAGGGATTTTAGGTCCTACAACCTGCCTAACATTTGATAGAATATCTCCTTCAATATCGTCTACTCCTTCAGCAATCCCTCCACCGTGAAGGACCAAACATACGCCATCCAAGGGGCCCGCTTGTTTGATACGCACAACCAAATTCTCAACAAGCTGATTGTATGCATCACGCGTAATAATTCCAGACGGGTCAGCTTTTGCCCAAAAAGTAGGCAATAGTTCAATAGAATGTTTTTTCGCTTCGGAAATAATCCCTCCCAAAAAGTCCCTTACTCCCGTGTGATTTTTAATAATTTCTTCGCCAAATTCCCATTCTGATTGTCTAAAGTGATCTAATGTGGTTTTAACAAAAGAAAATGTGTTCGTTTCATGACTAATTCCACCAATGGCTATCCTCAATGCCCTATATCTCCTTTCCTAAAGCAAAACCACTTTATTTCTGCATACAAGTAAAATGTGCATATTTTTTATGCACTATATACACAATTTCAATTGAATATTAACATTATTNTAACTATTTTTCAACAATCAATTGCNAAAAGTGAGAAAAATTTGTTATATTTGATAATTAAGGATAGTAAAAAATAAAGCGCACGCAAAAAATTTTTGCATAAAAAATAATCTTTTTCTCTTAAGGCCATTACCACCACCTTCCAAAAAAAGTTGGTCTATATGAGTAAAAATGAATGATTAGATAAATCTTTTGGATAAAGGGGTCAATAAGTATGGATAGATATCCGAGAGTTACTTGGGACGAAAAAAAATTAATACATAATGCGCGAGTACTAAACGCTATCTGTAAACATCATGTAGAATGGATTCCTGTAACAAAATCAGTAGGAGCGAATATCGAAATTGTAGACAGTCTTTACAAACAAGGATATAGAAAATTTGCAGATTCTCGCCTACAAAATTTAAAAGCCATAAAGGAATATGACAGCTCAATAAACACCTGCTTATTGAGAATTCCTGGTATACATGAAATCAAAGATGTGATCACATGGGCGGATTGTAGTCTAGTTTCAGAATATAAGGTAATTGAGGCATTAAACCAAGAGGCGTTGAGTCAAGGAAAAATACACCATATTATTTTAATGATAGAGTTAGGAGATCTCCGAGAAGGAATCATGCCTGAGGAACTGATGGATATTGGTAAACATATTTTAAAGTTTCCTGCTATTCATTGGCTAGGTATAGGCACAAACCTTACATGCTTTGGTGGTGTTCTCCCTACATCTGATAAACTTGCCCAACTTGTTCAACTTAAAGAATCTGTAGAAAAAAAGCTTGGGTATCATCTATCCGTTATATCTGGAGGAAATTCTAGTTCATTGCATTTACTTATGAGCGGTGAAATGCCAAGAGAAATCAATCATCTGCGCCTAGGTGAATCTCTTTTCTTTGGTCGAGAAACTGCCTTTTCTAAACAGATCCCAGGCATGCATCATGATATCTTTTTGCTAGAAGCTGAGGTAATTGAAATCAAAGACAAGCCTTCTTATCCTCAAGGAATTATTGTAAAAAATGCTTTCGGTGAAACACCTCATTTTACAGATAAAGGAATTCGACGTCGCGCCATTTTAGCACTAGGTGAACAGGATGTCCCCCTTTCGGAGCTTACTCCTGTCAAAAACGGAATTGAAATTATTGGAGGGAGCAGCGACCATGCCATTTTAGACGTTACAGAGCATCATGATCAAATACAAGTGGGGAGTATACTATCCTTTCAAATGAGTTATAAAGCTTTATTGCATGCTATGACATCCAATTATATCTACAAAAAAAAGATTAATAGCGTGTACGAGCCTCTCATTTCGTCGGATCAGTCGTTCGAATGACTTAAAACTCTACTAGCGCCACGGGGATGTTTATATCTTTTTCATAAAGACGCTCTGTTGGAATCCCCAACAGAGCGTTCAATCAACTGATTTGGAGCTTTTCCTCTATGTTTTTCAATCCGTCCGATAACGAAACAATCTCCTCATGCTGAGAAGATACACGCTCTAATACGTCTTGAAGGCTTTGCTTATTATTATTTGTGATTGATACACTATTTTCTGCTTTGGCTTCTACTTCTTGCATCATGGCTTGCACTGATAGGATAAACTCTTGAAGATTGGTTGTTTTGTCCGAGAATTGATGAATATTCGATTCGACATCTTTAAAGATGTCTTTCACTTCCTGCATGCTTGTTCTGTTTTTCTCAATCGATGATTGCGATTCAGAAATCGTATGAGAAGCTAAAGAAATTCGTTCTTTAAACGCCGTAAGAAGTTTAGCAATCGATTCCGACGATTCTTTAGAGGATTCTGCGAGCTTCCTCACTTCATCGGCTACCACCGCAAATCCCTTCCCATGTTCTCCCGCACGAGCAGCTTCTATGGAGGCGTTAAGTGCTAACAGATTCGTTTGCGCAGAAATATCAGAAATGGTCTCGATAATTTTTTTAATATTTTCTGTTTCAGCATGAAGTTGTTGCATATAATCAATCGTTTTTTGAATATTTTTATTAAAAAACTCTAAATCTTTTTCCAAAACATCGACTCGTTTTCCGCTTTCCTTGATTGCCCCCTGTGTAGATTCAAGATATTCGTTGATTTCGTCCATGAATTTTGTCATGTCGTCTACTTGCTCATTCGTTTCCGTCATTCCTGCAACCAATTCATTGGATTGCAAAGTTTGGATGTCAAAAGATGAGGCAATATTTTTAATGGAGTCGATAATTTCCGTTGACTGGATATTTATTCGATCTGTCGTTCTTTTGAAATTCTCTTGATATTCTTTTACAGATGCAAGCGAATCCCTTACCCGCTCCAATATATCCTCCATAGATTCTTTGGCACGAATGGCTTCTTCTTTTTGGATCTCCACTTCTTTTTGCAAGTTGCTATTAAACGCAGATTGCATAAAACAAGCAATAGAAACAAAGATAAACATAAGCATGTAGTAAAGCAAGTCGGTATAGCTTGTCGAGTGAAAAATGACTTCTCCATTTGTGAAAAAGAAATAAGTCAGAATGATCAGTACAATCACAATGGTTAGCGTATTAATGATCTTGTCTTGATAGATTCCCATAACTGTAACAAAGAAAAACATGGCCATTATGTTAATGATGTGAGGGTCTAAAGTTAAAACAAGAAACCAGAACCCTCCAATAGTCACAAGGTTAAAATACTTCATAGGAACAGCTAATTGTTCTTTCCGTTTCGTTTTATTAGCAATAAACGTTGCAGCCCCAAGCACCCCTCCTACGATTCCCACGATCGTCAAAACAAAATTCCAAGGAATCCCTAAAATAAGGTTGAGCACCTGAAGGATGAGAACGGTTCCCCCAAAAACAAAGGCTACCCAATTATTTCTCTTTCTCAAAAGTTCGTAATTCATCGCGCCATTGCCCCCTCTTTTAATTCCAGCGGTTCCTTGTACCAAGAATATTTTTTATCATCCAGATGGTCATAAACTTCTTTCAAATGCATAAGAGCTGGGATGACTTCATCCCCTTTGTACCAGAATGGATCTTTGACTTTCTCACATCTAATGTGATATGTATCATTCAGCGATTTGAACACTTTAGGCGCAGTGATTGCTACTCCATGTGTATACCCATGGGTTTGCGCATAGTAAATCATGAACCTGACAATTTCATGACCAACAAGCTTACGTCTGTACTCTGGTAATACCGCGAAACTATCTAATTCCATCACTTTCATATCATCCCTGACCACATCGTCAAACAAATTCCTTATCAAAGGTCTAGAAAACTCTAGATATGGTGTGAATTCAACGGTTCCTCCAGGCACACCATTTATATAAGCGATATAGAGGTCTGAACCTTCTCGCCCATATTCCATGTCATATCCAGACTCTTCCCAAACCAATTGTTTCACTCGATGAAATGCTTCCGCCTCTTCTTTTGTCGTTACTCTCTTAAAAAGAATTTCATTAGCCATAAAAAAATCCCCCTCCTGAAGTTCAAAATCACCTAAAAGTCCTATAATAAAAAACAGACCTTCAAGGNGCAAAGACCTTTTATAATGGGTGTTTTTTTAGAAAAAGATTTAAATATGTATATATTTTCTTAAGACAATAGGCATAATAATATATATTATTTCTAATAATCAATAGGAAATCGAAACGATTTTTACACCCTGCGTTTGTTTACATAACAAAATTATCGAAAACTTCACTTATATAAAAAATAAAACGCACGATATCGTGCGTTTTGCTTTTCAATGAACGATCGTTTTGATTAGAAATCACTCGTTGCCCCCTGGTGAATTTGTTCGCTTATGCATTGAAATGCCATAACATAAGTAAAAAGCAGAATGCATTTCCCCATGCATCCTGCCAATCCCTCTTCTTATTCCTTGTTTAGTATATGGAACACTTGCTCAACATCTTTATCGCCGCGTCCAGAAAGGTTGACGATGATGATTTGATCTTTGCCTAACGTCGGCGCAAGCTTCATCGCATACGCAACCGCATGGGCGCTTTCAAGTGCCGGAATACTTCAACGCATGAGTTATACGGTAAGTTAGTAATTAAATGTATGTTGAGAACATTGCCCCATATAACACAATTAGTCCCAACTTCAATGGAATGGATAATAGGAGCCCCATATTCGTGAATTTGCTCTCCAACAATCATTTCCCTTTTTTCAATTTTTTCTTCGTTTCCTTATACCTCTCCATATTAAATATTACATTCACTACGTCGAATATACTCGCCAATCGGTATATCAAAGCGTTTAATCAGGTCGTCCCGTTCGATAAAATATGGGGTATATTCCGCCATATGTTCACTAGATTCTGTGACAAAATAATTCAATCGACACATCTGTTATTAGTAATTCACAAAATGCACTTTATCGCTATCTAGCTTATACCCAAAGTATTTCAACAAATACTTCTCTACCATTTCCTTGACTTCTTCCTCCGTGAGCATATCTAAAATCATTGCCCCGCCAACGATATTTAGGTATTTATTCGCCTGAACAAAATGATCTCGCTTAATTTCAATACCATTTTCCTCAAATCCGACGAGGCATTTCAGAATCCCTTTTGTAATCGTACGGTTGGAAGTAAAGTTGCTGGAAAAGAATATAACGCTTCTTGCCGAAAAATCTTTGCTGCAAAAGAAGTTCGTTAACCAATAAGGATCTTGTTTGTTCGATTCATCATATGTCATATAGCCGACCCACCAAAGCCGAGCCAAAATGTGCACAAATAATGATCGCTTATTTCCATTTTTAAAAAACAGGGCGGTATTTATGCGTTTGTCGTTTTTGCTTTCCAGATCTTTCTTTAACCGATAAAAAGCAAATTCTCTCAGTTGCAAATGGGCGAGTCCAGCCCAGAGCTTCTCTTGCGTCGCCTGATTTACCGTCAAGTGTTTTAGCGCTTCATAAATCACCTTGACGTTTTCCTTATCGCTAATGGCATAGTCCGTTTCCATATTTAACACAGGCACTTCAAACTGGATGTTGGATTCGAGTACCTTTCCCTCTTCTTTGAAGTAGTTGTCAAACCATTCATGATCTTCATTGTAGTAATGTTCCTTATATGAATCGTAATTACCCCTTAAATCCATTAATGCCTCATCTGAGATGAATTTTAACCTCAAGTTAATCCTCCATTCTATGAACCTTTTCTATTTCTTCAAAACTTGCTTTGAGGGGCTTTCGCAAAATGAGCTGTGCCGCTTTTAGCGGGGATAACACGTCGGTCCCTACGTCTTCTAATCGATAATTATTTTCTTGAAAAATTTTATCCAGCACCTGATACCACGTATATTCCTCTAAATCAGCATTCGCTTCGCTAATTTTAGAAAAAACATAGACTAGAGCCGGAACAATTACGGCCGCTAATATCGTATTTTTCAGAGGAGAATGGGCACTCATGGCATATTGGTGGTACTCGTACTCCGGTAAATAAATCGTAATATTATTCGAATAAATATCAACATCCATATAATCATTTTTAAGAGATTTGGTGACCGTCACAATAGAAGGCAAATTCAAAAATTCAGTATAATCATCAATGAGTGTTGTTTCGATAGCCTCTCCGATCGCAAGTATATTTCCTTTTTCAAATGTCAGCGGAATGNCTTTATACCAATCACTTAAATATTCATTCTTATAACTGTGAATCGTTTCTTTGGCAACGACAAACGAATGCAGTACAATCTTTCCCCTTAATTGATGGGTCGCAATTGAGATTTCCAGATGTTCCTGATACGTTTCGAACATCTGCCGATAGCATGTTTGCGAACATTCAAC
>JGI1652J44930_10000324_pt1 | contig 19145 bp, 17 predicted proteins | sample NewIslsDNAsample_FD_44930 | JGI IMG/M metagenome (IMG submission 44930)
TTCCTTTAGGAACTTTTCATATGGGCTCCGTTGATGCGGAACCGAGTTTAACACCAAAATGCTCATGAAACGCCTCCTTGATTGGGATGATCGTGGGGGGTGCTTGGAAAGTAAGAGATCCTGCTGCGTTCGTTAATTATTTTGTTAGAATATAAATTAAACATTAATTTGAATAGTTTTCTATATTATCGCTGTTAAAAAGATACCCACTTCGTTGACTGATGAAACCAATCTGCTATCTGAATTAACTTTTGATGTACGTCTTCCTCTGATTCACCTTTGACGACAAAAGCGGCGATATATTGGCCAATGCCATTGGGAACACGATATGATTTTCCGATTTCTCCAGTCAACTCATACTCAATCACCCACGCAGGGAGTCTTTCACTGGGAACGGATCTTAGGATTCCTTGTTTTGGTGGAATTTTACCCAGCCTGTTATTTGCTGTGGGGATTGTTGGTCGGTTGTTAGTGCGTAGGGGAGATTGCATTGAGGTTCTACAAAAGCTTGGAATAGATCAACACCATATGCATGTGCAACGGTTTGAATAATTTTTCCGCCACCTGTGCGGCTAGCAATTTCACAGAATAGCAGTTGATCAGTTGGGGTGTGAAACCATTCTGCGTGAAATGTTGTTGTGGTAGGAATGGGGAAATGTTGTAGAATTTTTTTTGTTTGCTTTAACAGGCGTTTGGCTAGTGGATTTTGCGGATGTAGGATATAGCTGCCNAGATAACCTTTCTCATTGTAACGTAGGGGATGGTTAATATATTTGGAGGCACAGATAAATTGGATTTGTTTGTTTAAGATGACACCATCTACGTGATAAATATCGCCATCAATAAAGTTTTCAGCAACGTAAGCTGTTAAATTCTCTTTCTCAAGAAATTGAATTAAATCGTTGCGATTACGAAGGAGATAAGTATCTTTGCTGCCAACGCCATCCACAGGCTTGATGATAATGGGGTAACCGTGAGTTTTGATAAATTGAATTAAATCAATCGGTTGTTTCAAGCGGATAATAGAGGGAGTAGGGATGTTCGCTTCTTGTACAATCTTTTTCATCAGTGTTTTATCGCGAAAACGGATGGCACTTGAGGTAGTTTGTCCTTCTAGATGAAATCGCTCGCGCAGTTGTGCTGCTCGAATTATATCTGCTTCAGCGATGGCGATAATTGCTCGGTAGCGATATTGTTGAAAGAGTTCAATTGCTCGTAACTCGACAAGACCATTTACTTCATAGTTTGGAAACGATTCGATATAGGTATATCCGCGGTTTTGAAATTGTGGCGCAACGGTGTCAGATGTGAGGAGAATTAAATCTTCATTTAAAGGCTGTAAAAATTTTTCATAGGGACATAAGCTATGCGGGGAGCGATTGAGAATGAGGATACTCATTTAGAATGTTTGGCCCTCCTTGTGTTTCTAAGGTAAAGGGAAAACAGAGAAGTATGGTGCAACAGGGAAGAGAGCGATTGATCATAATATTTGCGGTATTTGCAAGAACAATCGTTTTCCAAAAAAAATTATAACATAAAAAGCAACCATGAAGTGGTCGCTTTCTTTAGGATGCTTGAAGGGCTTGCAATTTTTTTGTAAGACGAGATTTTTTGCGAGCAGCAGTATTTTTATGGATGAGACCTTTCGAAGCAGCTTTATCAAGCTTGCGCGTTGCTTCTTTNAGTAAGACTGCCGCTTTTTCTTTATCTTGCTGTTCAACAGCTGCTAAAAATNTNTTTACAGCGGTCCGCATNGCAGATTTTTGNGCTGCNCGATGTTGGCGTTTTTTCTCGTTGCTTCTAGCGCGCTTCTCTGCTGACTTCGTATTTGCCACCTTTTTCACCTCCATTGACTCAAACAGGACGTTCCAAGTTTTACAACACGCAATATTCTATCATGGTTAATTGGAAAAAGCAATTAATCGTCAGATTGCTGCGGAGATCGGCTTATAGAAGGGTTGTTTCAATGTTCGTGGTTGAATTGTTTTTCTTGCATAATTACAGCAGAATTGAAAGAGAATATTAGCAGTTGGAATCGTTGTATTTTCGATATAAGGAGCGATTTGATTGCACCAGATCGATCTCAGTCATTTGTCATATCGAACCGATTTGGCCAAAGAAGCACATGAACTTGCAGTGCAAAACCGCGGGGAAAAGGATGCTTCGATTCCCGGTGTTCGGATGCAGGAAGAAGAAAAAGATGGGATTTTGACCAGTTGGATTTGGATTGATGAAGATGCAGCAGGACAAGAAATGAGAAAAGTTCCGGGAACTTATCTCACTTTAGAAGTTCCCAAGCTTCGCTCACAAGATTCAATGTTAGAAAAGCGTGTTGCTGAGCACTTTGCTGAACAATTTCAAATCTTTCTTGATGAGATCGGCATTGGCGAACAAGATGAAGCTTTAATTGTTGGTCTTGGAAACTGGAATGTTACTGCTGATTCATTGGGACCATTAATTGTTCAGCATACAATGGTGACACGTCATTTGTTTCAGTTGTCTCCCCAATCGGTGGCAAAAGGATATCGATCCGTTAGTGCCATTTCACCCGGAGTCTTAGGAATTACGGGCATTGAGACAAGTGAAATCGTGCTGGGTGTTGTTGAAAAGGTAAAGCCCGACTTTGTCATTGCTTTTGATTCTCTTGCTTCTCGCGCATTAACCAGGGTGAATACGACCATTCAAGTGGCAGACACAGGCATTCATCCCGGTTCCGGTGTTGGGAACAAACGCAAGGCGTTAACCAAAGAAACATTGGGCATTCCTACGATTGCTGTAGGAGTTCCCACAGTGGTTGATGCAGTGACAATTGCAAGTGATACGGTCGATTTTGTCATGGCTCATTTGAATCGAGAGCTAAAAGGGGAAAAGTCCAATCCACTTGATGTTTGGAATCGGCCAACAGTAAAAGACTTAGAACAGCAGGATGTTTCAGCCGATGTGCAACAGCAGCTGATGGGAATGGTGGGGAGTTTATCACCTGAAAGCAAGCGACAATTGATTGAAGAAGTCTTAAGTCCATTGGGACAAAATCTCATTGTTACGCCAAAAGAAGTCGACTCGTTTATTGCCAATATTGCTAAGTTAATTGCCAATGGGCTAAATTGTGCATTGCATGAAGCGGTTAATATGGAGAATGTCGCCTCGCATGTTAGTTGATGATGCGTATAGGGATATAAAAGAGTTTGAGAGGAAGAATAAACCACAATCGCGAAAAAGGTAGCAAACTCACTACTGAAGGGATTTGCTACCTTTTTTGTTGTCTTTTTTTATATCAATTCTTCGTTCTAGAACCTCCTATCAATTCATATCTATGAACGGAGTGGAAATTGATAGGAGGTCATTGATCAGAATGTTAAACCGTTATCGAAGATTGACGACCTTCAACATATCGGAACATCGAGTGCAGAGAGTCTTTGTGTTTTTATTTTTAGGCACGGCATTCATCTTTGCCGTTGTGGGTGCAATGGCCATGGTTCAAGCTAAGTCAAGTGTGCAGGCATCGAGCTGGCATCAATTGACGGCTCAGATTACGCCTCAAACTCTATTGATGATGATGGAGCAAGAGATTCCTTATTTGCAAACGGATCAGAATCAGGCCACATTGGAGGAGATAGTGACTCGACTCTTCTTTGAATTAATTGCGAGTGTCAATCCCAAGGATCCTAGATCGTTTTTGGGCAGTGAATTACCTATGTTTGCACTGTTTGATGCTGATATTGTTGATGCAAGCCCGGGTGTTGATTTTACTTCGATTCCGATTGAGTTGCCACCCCCTCCTGAGTTGGAAGAAGAATTAAACAAAGGGGTACAGGATGAAGATGATCTGACGCTGAATAAACCAACACAGGTGTTTATCTATCATACTCACTATTGGGAGTCTTATCTGGCCGAAGTAAAGAAGAAGTCTTCCAATGTTGCCGTTAGTTTAGATAAGAAAAAAAATATTAATCAAGTGGGACTGCATTTGGAAAAAACATTAAATCGGATGGGGATTTCAGCCAAAGTGTCCACTTCACAACCCAAAACCAATTCGCGCATGGCATATCGAACATCGCGTAAGAAAGTAGTGACAGCGTTGAAACAGAACAAAGACATAAACTATATCATTGATATCCATCGCGATTCTCAGCCACGAGCAAAGACAACACTAACGATTGGTGGCAAAACGTACGCAAAGCTGGCTTTTGTGGTTGGAAAATCAAGCAAATATTATCAACAAAATCGACGTTTGGCACAACGAATCCATCATCGATTGAATCAGATTTATCCCGGTTTATCCCGAGCTGTGATTGAAAAACCGAAAACACGTGGAATCAATGGTGAATATAATCAATCCTTATCACCAAACAGCATGTTGGTGGAAGTAGGAGGAATTGGAAATACATTTCCGGAAGCGTATCGTTCTGTTGAGATTTTGGCAAAAGTATTAAAAGAAGAGATCACACAGTCAACACCAGTTGATCAACCAAAATGAGGTGGAATCAATGCCGGCTATCTTCCGAACTGTTTTATTTCTTCTCATTTTTGTGGCAGGGATCTATATTGGGATCCATATTGCGGAAGACAATATGCACCAGCTGCATGGACTTGATGGATCACCAAAGGCGATTCAGATCACGCCCAAAAAAGATGGAAAGGTAGAGATTTCGGTCTTAGGCCAAGTCGTCGAAGCAGAAAATAAAACCAATACCTACCAAAAAAAGGTTGTAAAGGTAAAAAGTCGGATTGCAAATGATACAAATCAATGGTCAGATCTCGGCAATACCATAGGGGAAAAAGTCTCCAAGACGACGAGAGGATTGCTTGGTTGGTTATTTGCCTGGATGCATTAGAAGTATGGTTCCCTTATCTTTCTTTTTTGCTGGATGAATTGTTATAATAAGACGGATGTAGCTGAAATTTCGGAGGGAACCATCTTGACAAACCAAAAGAAGCAATCAAACATCCGAAATTTTTCAATTATCGCGCATATCGATCATGGAAAATCAACCTTAGCTGATCGTATTTTGGATGTTACAGGTGCGATTACCGAACGAGAGCAGAAAGACCAGTATTTGGACCAAATGGAGCTGGAACGAGAACGGGGCATTACCATTAAATTGCAATCAGTTCGACTTTCGTATCGAGCAAAAGATGGACAAGAATATATCTTAAATCTCATTGACACCCCTGGGCATGTGGATTTTTCGTATGAAGTCTCTCGGAGTTTGCAAGCATGCGAAGGAGCATTGTTGGTCGTGGATGCTGCGCAGGGGGTGGAAGCACAAACGCTGGCTAATGTTTATCTGGCGATCGATCACGATTTGGAAATTATTCCGGTTATTAATAAAATTGATCTCCCCAATGCTGATCCAGAGCGAGTCAAAGAGGAGATTGAGGAAGTAATTGGTCTTGATCGTGAAGAGGCCGTGTTGGCATCGGCGAAAAAGGGGATCGGCATTGAAGAGATTTTGGAACAGATTGTCGAGCGCGTTCCTCCGCCTGAAGGGGACCCCGATGCACCGCTTCGAGCGCTCATTTTTGATTCATTCTACGATTCTTACCGTGGTGTTGTGATCTACATGCGCGTGGTAGACGGCAGCATCAAAAAAGGAATGAAGATTAAGTTAATGTCAACGGGGAAAATATTTGAGGTAACGGAAGTGGGTGCATTTACCCCGCATCCCACTTCATTTGATCAACTATCCGTTGGAGAAGTTGGCTATGTGGTTGCTAATATTAAAAATGTGAAGGATACGCGGATTGGGGATACCATTACAAGTGCTGAACGACCAGCAACGGAGCCATTACCTGGGTACAGAAAAATTAAGCCAATGGTGTATTGTGGCGTTTATCCCATTGATTCCTCCCAATTTGAAGATTTGCGGGAAGCGCTTGAGAAATTGGTGTTAAATGATGCTTCGCTAAGTTATGAGCCAGAAACATCAACTGCACTGGGCTTTGGCTTTCGCTGTGGATTTTTAGGGCTTTTACATATGGAAGTTATTCAGGAGAGAATTGAGCGGGAGTTTGGCATCCAGCTGATCACCACGGCTCCCAATGTGGTCTATCGCGTTTATCAGACCGATGGCACGATGATTGAGATCGAAAATCCGACAGAAATGCCAGAGAAACAAAAAATTGATCGCATTGAAGAACCATATGTTAAGGCGAGTATCTTAACACCGCAAGCGTATATTGGAGCAGTGATGGAACTCTGTCAAGCCAAACGTGGGATCTATAAAGATATGCAATATCTTGACCAAAATCGGACCAATTTAGTTTATGAATTGCCTTTATCCGAAATCGTCTTTGACTTTTTCGATCAGTTAAAATCGAAGACGAAAGGATATGCTTCCTTTGATTATGAATTTATTGGGTATCGCCAGTCCGACTTGGTCAAAATGGATATTTTGTTGAATGGACAAGTGGTCGATGCTCTCTCGTTTATCGTGCATAAGGATCGTGCTTATTATCGCGGGCGGATGTTGGTAGAAAAATTAAAAGAGCTGATCCCCAGGCAGATGTTTGAAGTTCCGGTGCAGGCAGCCATTGGCAATAAGGTGATAGCCCGAGAAACAATTCGTGCATTGCGGAAAAATGTATTAGCCAAATGTTATGGAGGCGATGTTTCCCGNAAGCGAAAATTACTGGAAAAACAAAAAGAAGGTAAGAAGCGCATGAAATCGGTTGGGAGTGTTGAGGTTCCACAGGAAGCTTTTATGGCGATTTTGCAGATGAAGGATGAAACATAAATATAGCTAGATTGTGCCATCTCACCGAGGAGGGGTTCTGTTGCCACCTAGATCGGTCTATCTTCATATTCCTTTCTGTTCAACAAAATGCTATTATTGCGATTTCACCGCTTATCGGCTTGATCGACAACCCGTTGAGGAATATCTAGTTGCACTTGCAGCGGAAATGAAATATTGGACACAACTTGTTCCACCGGAAACCATTGAAACCATTTATTTGGGTGGAGGCACGCCGACCGTGTTGACGCCGAAACAAATGGAGCAGTTGCTTGTGGCCATTCGTCGTACTTTTCCCAAGCTCTCACCGAAAATCGAATGGACGGTTGAAGCCAATCCTGAATCAACATCAAAAGAGCTATTATCTGTTTTAAAGGCTGGCGGCGTAAATCGAATTAGTTTTGGTGCGCAAACGTTTCATCCGCAACTGTTGCAAGTGATTGGTCGAGAACATGGAGTAGCTGATATTGTGCAAAGTGTAGAATGGGCAAGAGAAGTTGGAATCGAAAATATTTCTTTGGATCTCATGTATGGTTTGCCTCAGCAAACCGTGGATGATGTAGCTGATACATTGGAAAAAACGATTGCGCTAAAACCCAAGCATATTTCTGCTTACAGTCTAAAAATTGAAAAGGGAACGCGTTTTTATCAAATGGAGCGTAAGCAGCAATTGGCATTGCCAAGTCATGAAGAAGAGTATGAAATGTATCAATTGATCCGCGAACGTTTGCTACAAGCGGGGTATCAGCAATATGAGATTAGCAATTTTGCGCTTCCCGGATATGAAAGTCGCCATAATTCAACTTATTGGTTGAATGAGGAATACTACGGATTCGGAGTTGGAGCACACGGCTACGTCAATGACATTCGATATGCGAATATTACGGGGATTCAAGCCTATCTGAACAGGGTTAACAATGGAGAAAGACCGATCGCAGAGGAGCATTGCGTCTCCTTAGAGGAGAGTATGGAAAACTTTATGATTTTAGGTCTACGCCTGCTAAAGGGAGTTCAAAAACATCAATTTGCAAAACGTTATGGAAAAACCATTGATAAAGTATTTGGATCCGTTATAAAATCATTAGTTAAACAAAAGTTAATCGAGGAAAAACAAGGGACTCTCGCGCTGACGGAAAAGGGCTTAATGTTTGGAAATGAAGTATTTGCTTCATTTCTATTGGATGTGCATTGACATCATTTTAGCTGTTTGGTAACTTAGAGATAGAATTTTTTAGCACTCAGTTCTTTGGAGTGCTAACAAAGGGAGGGGAGGCAGATGTTAACCGAGCGGCAAAAGCTGATTCTCCTGGCAGTTATTGATGATTACATCACTTCCGCCGTACCGGTTGGTTCTCGAACCATTTCCAAGAAGAAAAGCATCGGGTATAGTGCAGCAACGATCCGGAATGAGATGGCTGATCTCGAGGAAATGGGTTTCTTAGAGCAACCACATACATCTGCCGGTCGTGTTCCTTCACAACAAGGATATCGCTTCTATGTCGATCATTTGCTTACACCACAGTTATGGACTGAAAATGATATTTTTCAAGATTCTTTGCAATCTCCATTCGAGTATGAAGATATCGAACAGATTTTTCGCCAAATGACGAGTGTTATTTCCAAACTGACCAATTATATGACGATAACCTTAGCCCCAAAAATGGTTGAACATAGACTCAAGCATTTTCAGCTGATTCCATTAACCGATCGGTATGCAGTCTCCATTGTTGTGACCAATACGGGATATGTGGATCAACGCCGAATTGTTGTACCAGAAGGGATTACAACGTCGGATATTGAACGTTTTGTTAATATTCTCAATCATCGTTTGCAAGGATTGAGAATGTCGAAGTTAAAGTCCGTTGTCTCAAAAAGATTAAAAGAAGAATTGAAACAATATGTAACCAATGTTGATTTGATGATAAAATTGTTTAATCAGATTATTGATCATATCGGCAAAGAAGAGGAACGTGTTTACTTCAGTGGTACAACAAAAATTTTAGAACAACCCGAGTTTCAGGATGTAGAGAAAGTGAAATCATTATTTGATTTGTTAGAAGAAACGGATGTCATTAGTCGGTTGGTGGAGTCGGATCAAGATGGTGTTCAAGTTCGAATTGGAGAAGAGAACGATCTAAAATCAATCAATCATTGCAGTGTTATTTCCGCTTCATACATGATAGATGGAGAACCTGTAGGATCAATCGGTGTGTTGGGACCAACAAGAATGGATTACAGCAAAGTAATTGGCTTAATCGATTTTCTATCAAAAGATTTAACATCTCGCTTGCGCAAGTGGGCTGAATGAAGTTTTGCATAAAACATGAACGCAAAAATTATCAGTCGGTATGAGAAAGGAAGTTATGGGTGCCTGAAAAAGATCCGTACCACTTCGACCAAAAGAACTATTTTTCAATCCTGGAGTCCAATGTCAATGCCATCAAGTCAGTCTCATCAATTGTCGAGACGACAATCGGGCCAAAAGGCTTGGATACAATGATGGTCGATGAAGACGGCAATTCATTGGTAACCAATGCTGGCGCTGCCATTCTTTCCAAGATGAAGATCGATCATCCTGTTGCCCGAATGATGGTAAAAGTAGCCCGCGCACAACAGGAGAAAGTTGGCGATGGAACGACGACGGCAACTTTGTTAACGGCTGCTTTGGTAGAAGAAGGTGCAAAACAGATTTTGCGTGGTGTTCCTACTCAGAAGGTAGTTGCGGGGATCGAACAAGGAATTGATTTTGCCATCAAAAAAATAACGGAGCGTTCTTATGCCATTCAGGGGCTTGAGGATGAATGGTTGAATCGGATTGCGCTAACGGCGAGCCGCGGTAATGAAGATTTAACGTTGTCTGTTATTGATGCTTCACAAATGATTGGTTTGGAAAAACTGTTAGACAAGCGATTCCGTTTGGCTGATTGTGTTGTGGCTCATCCTCAAGCGGATAGTATTGTCTTTATGGGTATCTTTGTGCAACAATCGAGAATGAACCCTCAAATGCCAACTTATAAGAAAGATGTATCTGTGTTGCTTCTCGCTGATTCCCTCGTACCTGAATTGTTGGCAGAAGAAGCGCTAAGTACAGAAGCGGGAATTTCCAAGCAAGAGCAACTGATGGATGAATTTGCCGCGATCTGTAAAAAAATCGTAGAATTGAATGTCGGATTGGTTGTGACAACAGGAGCCGTTCATCGTCTCGCAGAAGAGATCTTAACCGATGCCGATGTGATTGTGGTATCAAATGTTGATGAACGAAGTTTGGTTCGGGTTGCAGAGCACACTGGAGCACGACCGATCAAACGAAACGGTCTCCGTAAAACGACAACGGATTTACAAGCGATACTTGGATCTTGTGAAGAGGTGGAAGATGACGAACTGCTAAATTGGATTCGGATTAGCGGTGGCAAGGGAAAAGAGGTTGCAACCATTTTGGTAGGCGCAGCAACGGAGGAAGTTGTTGAAGAAAGAGAGCGGATTTGTAAGGATACGGCCTCAGCTGTTCAAGCCGCTGCTCGAGAAGGTTTTGTTCCGGGTGGCGGTGCAATTGAATTGGCAGTAGCGTGTGAACTTGAACAGTATGTTCATAAGATTCAAGGGTTAGAGCGCTATGGAATTGCAGTAGTAGCAGAGGCGTTACATCGTCCTATCTATCATGTGATTGCCAATGCTGGCTTTAATCCGTTAGAAAAAGTGGAGGAGATCAAGCGTAATCAGAAAAAGACCCGTTCCTTCTCCCTGGGTCTAAATTGCGAAAATGGGGTTGTAAGCGATATGATCGATTTGGGTGTTGTTGATCCATTATTGATTAAATGCAACGCATTGCAAACAGCGGCTGAAGTCAGTGCAACCATTTTGCGTATTCATAACATGGTCCCAATGCAGCCCGCTAATTATAGTGAAATGTCTTAGGAGGGTAAAAGATGGCATCCGATCATAAGGAAGCGAGTTTTTCACACGAGCAAGAGCTGCGTGTGAAGCAACAAGAAATAAAGAAAGTGGAGGAAATTGCCACTCAGCACGAGAAACAAGAACAGGAGCTAAAAGAGCAACAAAAAAATGCGGAGGGAGAACCTCCTGCCGATGATCAAGAGAAAAGTGAACTAGATCAACTGAAGCGATTAGCAGAAGAACATAAGAAAAAAGCAGAAGAAAACTATGAGTTATATTTGCGGGCACGGGCAGATTTAGAAAATACTCGTCGGCGCTTTCGAAATGAAAAAGCACAGGCTTTAAAATATGCTTATGTTCCTTTACTTGAATCATTACTTCCAGTTCTTGATAACTTTGAACGGGCCCTTAAAGCAGTGGATGAGAGCGGTAATGAGACGATCAAGGAAGGCATTGAGATGGTTCATCGTCATTTTTTACAAGTTTTAAATGAAGCTGGTTTAAGTGTGATTGAAGCAGAGGGTAAACCTTTTGATCCCAATTTTCATAATGCTGTTATGCAAGTGGAGGTGGAAGGAAAAGAATCTGGAATTGTCGTAGAGGAATTGCAAAGAGGTTATTGTTATTTAGACCGAGTCATTCGACCGACAATGGTAAAAGTAAGCAAATAATTTATCCTAACTTTACATAATAAATTTTGGTGTTTATGGGAGGTTTGTTAGATGGGTAAAGTAGTTGGCATTGATTTAGGTACAACAAATTCATGTGTTGCTTTTATGGATGGAAATGAACCTGTTGTAATTTCCAATGCTGAAGGTGGTCGAACGACTCCGTCAGTTGTTGGATTTTCCAAAACAGGTGAACGTTTAATTGGTGAAGCTGCGAAACGCCAAGCCATCACAAACCCTGAGAAAACGATTGCATCCATCAAGCGACATATGGGTACTTCCAAAAAAGTGAAAATTGATGATAAAGAATATACGCCACAAGAAATCTCAGCTATGATCCTACAAAAATTAAAAGCAGATGCCGAAGCTTATTTAGATGAAGAAGTCACTCAGGCAGTGATAACGGTTCCAGCATACTTTAATGATAGTCAACGTCAGGCGACCAAGGATGCAGGAAGAATTGCTGGTTTAGAAGTGCTTCGCATTATTAACGAGCCGACTGCTGCCGCACTTGCGTATGGCTTGGATAAAGAAGAAGATCAAACGATTCTCGTTTTTGACCTTGGCGGAGGTACTTTTGATGTCTCAATTCTGGAGATTGGCGAAGGTGTTGTGGAAGTTTTAGCAACCAGTGGTGATAACCAATTAGGTGGCGATGATTTTGATCAGGTGATCATTGATTATCTCTTAGAAGAATTTAAGAAAGAGAATGGGATTGATCTTCGTGATGATAAAATGGCTTTACAGCGTTTGAAAGATGCTGCTGAAAAAGCCAAAAAGGATCTATCTGGCGTCCTGACAACAACCATTTCTTTGCCATTCTTAACTGGAACCAAACACTTAGAAGTAACGCTGACTCGTGCTCAATTTGAGAAGTTGAGTTCTGACCTCATTGAGCGTACAATGAAACCTACACGACAGGCGTTGAAAGATGCAAAACTTTCACCAAGCGATATTGATAAAGTGGTGTTGGTGGGCGGTTCAACACGGATTCCTGCTGTGCAAGAAGCAATCAAGAAGTTTATTGGCAAGGAACCCAGTAAAGGTGTGAACCCTGACGAAGTCGTCGCAATGGGAGCTGCGATCCAAGCTGGAGTATTAGCTGGTGATGTCAAAGATGTGGTTCTGCTTGATGTAACACCGCTTTCATTGGGTATTGAAACGTTAGGTGGTGTTTTCACCAAGTTAATTGAGCGGAATACCGCGATTCCAACAGAAAAATCGCAAATTTTCAGTACGGCTGCTGATAACCAATCATCCGTTGACATCCACGTTCTCCAAGGCGAACGCGAAATGGCAGCTGACAATAAGACCTTAGGCCGCTTTCAACTGACTGATATCCCTCCAGCCCCTCGCGGAGTTCCTCAGATTGAAGTGACCTTTAAAATTGATGCCAATGGAATCGTTAACGTTTCAGCGAAAGATAAGGCAACTGGAAAAAGCCAAGCCATTACCATTAAATCAAGCAGTGGATTGAGTGAAGAAGAAATTCAACGTATGATTCGGGAAGCAGAACAGTATGCAGATGAAGACCGGAAGAAGAAAGAAGCAGCAGAAGCGAAAGTAAAAGCGGATCAACTTGTGTTCTCCACAGAGAAAACCTTGAAAGATTTGGGCGACAAGCTTGAGCAAGAGGAAATCGACAAAGTCAATGAAGCAAAAGATGAGTTGAAGAAGGCAATCGAAGAAGACGATTTGGATAAAATTAAGAAAAAGACAGAGGAATTAGAACAGCAAGTGCAAAAAATCTCAATTAAGTTGTACGAAGAAGCACAACGGCAAGAAGCGCAACGAGCTGATGAAAGCAACAACAATAATCGTTCATCCAGCGATGATGACAAAGATATACAAGATGCTGAATATGAAGAAATTAATGATGACAATAAATCATAATAGTTGCAGTTGGTGTAATCGGAGAAACCAATGCTTCTTAACAGGTTTCTCCCTTTTCCTATCTTTTTTTATGTTTCATTTTTTATGTTATATTCTTATGAAATTATAGGGGAGGTGATCCGGTGAGCAAGCGTGATTACTATGAAGTATTAGGTGTAAAACGTAATGCTTCTCAAGAAGAAATACGAAAAGCATACCGACGACTTGCGAGAAAATATCACCCGGATGTGAATAAAGAAGCTGATGCTGAGAAAAAATTTAAAGAGGTTAAAGAAGCCTATGAGGTGTTAGGAGATAAGCAGAAAAAAGCACAATATGATCAATTTGGTCATAGTGGTTTAAATAACGATTTCGCAAACAGTGGATTTAATGCCAATGATTTTGGGTTTGGCGATATTTTCGATATGTTCTTTGGCGGCGGACGTCGTCAAAATCCNAATTCGCCTCGTCAAGGGGAAGATTTGGAATTCCGCTTAAATATCGATTTAAAAGAGGCAGTATTCGGAAAAAAGGTTGACATCGTGATCCCACGGATGGAGACCTGCGATGTATGTCATGGAAGTGGTGCAAAGCCTGGTACTCAACCTGAAACTTGTGCTCACTGTCAAGGAACTGGTCAGGAAGAAGTAGTGCAAAACAGGCCTATTAGTATTGTCTACACAAGAGTTTGCCGTGTATGTAGTGGATCTGGAAAAATAATCCGTGAAAAGTGCTCCACCTGTTCTGGAAAGGGACGCGTTAATAAAAAGCGGGTTGTGACAGTAAAAGTTCCACCAGGAATTTATGATGGTGCTCAGATTCCAGTTCCTGGTGAAGGAGAACCTGGAATCAATGGAGGCCCTCCCGGAAACCTATATGTAACCATTCATGTGAAAAAGCATGAGGTCTTTGAACGGGATGGAGATGACCTCGTTTGTGAGCTTCCTATTTCGTTCGCACAAGCAGCATTAGGAGATGAAGTCATCATTCCGACTCTAAATGGTCGGATAAAAATGAAGATTCCACCAGGCACACAAACGGGGAAAGAATTCCGCATTCATGGTAAAGGCGTTCCGCGTTTGGGTGGTTATGGCGAAGGAGATCTCCGTGTAAGAGTAAAAGTAGTGACTCCAACAAATCTTAACGAAGAACAGAAACAGTTGCTCAGAGAATTTAACCGTCTTTGCGGCGAATATGTGAAAGAACAAAATGTNTCCTTCTTTGAAAAAATGAAAAAAGCTTTTCGCGGTGGTGACTAAAACGGACATTTTTGTCCGTTTTGTCTATTTAAGAGGAGGTTTTCAATATGGATTGGATGGANATTTGCGTACACACAAGCGAGGAGGCAGTGGAAGCAGTTAGTAACTTTATGCTTGAATGTGGACTGGAAGGAGTTGCTATTGAGGACTCCACGATTTGGAAAAGAGAATGGCCATCCCGCTACGGTGAGATCTATGCTTTATCGCCAGAGAATGTTCCAAAAAAGGGTGCACGTATTAAAGGTTACGTTGCCTTGCAGGNAGAGTTGGAAACAATGATACAAAAAATCAAGGCATATCTCGATACACTCGCTTCTGCTGGCTTGGATCCTGGTCCCAAAACGGTAACAACGAAGCGATTGACCAAAGAGGATTGGCTTGAACCCTGGAAACAGCATCTCCATCCAATTGCTGTCTCTGATCGTTTATTGGTAAAGCCAATGGGTCAAAAAGTAGAATCAGCTCTGCTAGAGCATAAACTTGTGATTGAACTGGATCCCGGTTTGGCTTTCGGTACAGGACATCATCCGACGACCGTTCAATGTTTACAATTTCTAGAAAAACATCTCAAGTCTGGAGATCGTGTGATTGATGTTGGTTGTGGTAGTGGAATTTTGAGCATTGCAGCAGCAAAACTTGGAGCAAAACAGGTCTTTGCCATTGATCTTGATCCACAAGCGATTGCAGAGACCCAAAAGCATATTGCGATAAATCGACTCACAGAGCAAATACAAGTTGAACAGGGGGATGGTTTAAAAACCGTTACTCAGAAAGCGGAGCTGATTGTTGCCAATCTGATTGCAGAGCTTCATCTTTCCCTGCTTACTGATTTGCCAAGAGTTTTAACTCCTGGTGGGGGGCGAATAATTGCTGCTGGAATTTTGAAGGAGAAGGAAAAGATCGTGAGGGAGGCCTTTGAAAAGAACGGCTTTCGCTTGATCGATCGGAAACATCATGAAGATTGGATAGCAATTGTGATGAAAAAATGGTAAACTATTAGGAGTGTCTTCATGCAACGATATTTTGTTCAGCGTGATCAAATCAAGGAGAATCGGATCATCATCGTGGGGGATGATGTTCATCATATAAAAAGAGTTATGCGGTTTCGAAAAGGAACCAACATCATTTGTGCAGATGGAAAGGGAAATGATTATCTTACAGAAATCGTAGAACTAACCAAAGAAGCAGTGATCTGCAAGATCATTAGCATCACACCTTCGAAAGGAGAAACCAAACGAGAGCTGGTTTTAGCACAAGCTTTACCAAAAGGCGATAAGTGGGAATGGATTCTGCAGAAAGGAACCGAATTAGGCGTTACATCGTTTTATCCTTTCTTCTCAGCGCGGACACTGGTCAAAATCCATCCTGAAAAATTAGAGAAAAAGCTGAAGCGATGGCAACGGATCGTGAAAGAAGCAGCAGAACAAGCGCATCGAGGTGTCCTTCCAGTTATTCATCCACCACTGCGATGGGATTCTCTCCTTTCATTGGTGCAGAAACAGTCAAACGTGTTGATCGCTTATGAGAAGGGCGGCAGACCCATTCGAGCCTGTCTGGAAGAACGACAGGAACAAACCAGTGCATGGTTAATCATCGGTCCTGAAGGTGGGTTTGCTCCGGATGAAATAGAAGCAGCTAAGAATGCTGGGGCTGTTCCAGTGACACTGGGTCCACGGATTTTACGAACGGAAACGGCATCGATTGTTGGTTTAACCTGTATCTTATATGCAAATGGTGAACTAGGAGGTGAATAGCCATGCCAACGGTCGCTTTTTATACTTTAGGCTGTAAGGTGAATGCCTATGAAACGGAAGCAATGTGGCAGATGTTTCAAAAGGCTGGATATAAAAAGGTTGATTTTCAACAAGAAGCGGATGTCTATTTGATCAATACTTGTACTGTCACGAATACGGGGGACAAGAAAAGCAGACAGATTATTCGCCGTGCGATCCGCAAAAACCCCGATGCGGTTATTGCAGTCACGGGGTGTTATGCCCAAACCTCTCCGGCAGAAGTGTTGGAGATCCCAGGCGTTGATATTGTGATCGGAACCCAAGGGCGAGAACGCCTATTGGAGTATGTGGATCAGGTGAAGAAGACGCGTGAGCCCATTAATCAGGTTGGCAATATTATGAAGCAACGTAAATTCGAAGAAATGGATGTTCCGAACTTTTCAGAGCGGACTCGCGCATATCTGAAAATTCAAGATGGCTGTAACAACTTTTGTACCTTTTGCATTATTCCGTGGGCGAAAGGACTATCGCGGAGTCGAAAGCCTGAGAATGTACTGGAGCAAGCTAAAAAATTGGTCGATGCGGGTTATCAAGAAATTGTCTTAACTGGCATTCACACTGGTGGTTATGGAGAGGATTTGGAAGATTATCGATTGGCCGATTTGCTATGGGATTTGGATCGGATTGAAGGATTAAAGCGGATTCGGATCAGTTCGATTGAAGCGAGTCAAATCGATGAGCGCATGATTGAAGTGTTAAATGCTTCAGATAAAATGTGCCGTCATCTGCACATTCCNATCCAATCGGGAGATGATACCATCTTGCGTCGCATGCGCAGAAAATATACAACCTCTGAATATCGTGACAAGATTCTACGTTTGCATGAAGCGATGCCAGATGTGGCCATCACCACCGACGTGATTGTTGGTTTTCCGGGTGAGACCGATGAACAGTTTCGCAATAGTTATCAGTTAATTGAAAGTCTCGATATGTATCAGCTTCATGTATTCCCTTACTCAAAGCGTTCCGGGACTCCTGCCGCAAAAATGCCAGATCAAGTTCCAAACGAAGTGAAACATCAACGTGTGGAACAAATGATTCAACTCTCCAAGAAGCTGCAACGGAAATATGCGGAAAAGTTTGTCGGGAAAGTGTTAGAGGTAATTCCCGAGAAACCTTTCCATAAGGAACAGCCAGATGATTTGTTAGTAGGTTATTCGGATAACTATATTCAAGTTGTGTTTCAAGCAGATCCGTCCATGATTGGAAAGATTTGTCGTGTGCGCATTGAAGAAGCAGGAACAGAGCATTCGTTTGGTAAGTTGGAAGGTGTAGCAGCTTCTTAAAGAGAAAGCGCAGCTGATCATTTGTTTGTCAAATTCAGTAAAAAGTTCTTTCCTATGCTGACGCGGTTGGTGACAATTGCAACAGAGCGTAAGCAGGNAAAGAACTTTTATCTATGCCTTTTTCGATATGGTTTGGGGCAATACGATATATCAACATCGAATGAAAAGAGGGTAAACATGAAAATTGAGTCAGCAGGTGGCGTTGTTTTTCGGCAAATGGATCAACAAGTCCAAATTTTACTGATCCAGGATCGGTTTGGCTATTGGACATTTCCAAAGGGAAAAAAAGAAGCTGGAGAAACAGATGAACAGACCGCTTTACGAGAAATCTGGGAAGAAACACGGGTATCCGGGAAAATTGTACAATCACTAATCTCAACAGTTTATCAATATGAAAGTCAAGGTCAGCAGTTTGAAAAAACTGTTACTTACTTTTTAATCCAGTATAAAGCAGGTCTTGCGAAACCACAGCTTGAAGAGATCAGACAAGCAAATTGGTTTTCACTCGAACAAGCAGAGACATTGCTTCGTGAGCAGGGATATGCTAACAATCTACCCGTGCTACAAGCAGCCAAAAAAGCCCTTCATTCTTGTTCTTAATCGTTTTTTTTGCGCAAAGAGCCATGGATCGGATGGGGGACCAGCAACATGATACTTTTGGCAAACGGATGGGCAAAGGGTAGAACAATCAATGAACAAATCAGGTTAAAGAGCGTCTGAATATGCGCAATTTGTTGTGCAGGCTGATGGGCTAATGTCGGTGCAAACTCGCTGATGGTGGGCACAAATGGTGCAAAACAGAGTACGCCAGCGATATTGAGCACTACGTTCGCAATCGCAACTTGTTTTGCTGCGGTGTTGGTGCCAAAAGTGGCCAATAACCCAGTGACACAAGTTCCAATGTTGCTGCCAAATACGCAAGCGATCGCAAATGGTAGTGTAATGATACCAGCACTATAAAAACCCATGACGATGGCGATGGTGGCACTGCTGGATTGAATAATCGCTGTTAACAAGGTTCCGGCAAGGATCCCAGCCATGACGGGTGAGGTATCTTGGTGCATCAACCAGTCAATGATTCCTCGATTTTTCAATGGGTTGGCTAGCCATTGCATGGTTTCCATTCCGAAGAACAGGCAACCAAATCCAATCAAGACAAAGCTGATGGATGAAAGCTTGTTCCATGGCAAAAAATAGCAAACAATTCCCAATACGATAAGTGGAAATGCAAAATCTTCAATGTTTAAAGCAAGAATTTCAGTGGTAACAGTTGTTCCAATATTGGNTCCAAGGATAATCCCAATCGATTGGGTAAATGTCAATAGCCCCAGATCAACAAAGCTAATGGTAATCACGGTTACAGCACTGCTGCTTTGCAAAAGAGCAGTCGAAATAATCCCTGTGATAAAACTACGAGTCGGTGTTTCTGTAAAACGGATTAACCATTCCTGCAAGCGATGGCCCGCCAATTCTTCGAAGCCCATGCGCATCAGTTGTAATCCAAACAGGAAAATGGTAATTCCAGTTGCAAATGGAATCAAGATATCTTTCATGCTTGGCTCCTCCTATATCCCTTATCAGTAAATATATGTGTGGAAGAAGACAAGCATGACAAAAGCCCTCCAGATCTGGGGGCTGT
>JGI1652J44930_10000325_pt1 | contig 19113 bp, 25 predicted proteins | sample NewIslsDNAsample_FD_44930 | JGI IMG/M metagenome (IMG submission 44930)
TTTTTTTTCTTTAAGAAGACCTTAAAGTAAAACACTATGGCTTTCTATTTTTGTTTCCAACCGTGGAAGAATGAAATCTTTACATTTTCTTAACAAACCGTTTATATGCCATCAATAAATGAACTTTATAGTGGACATTGTAAGATAACTTACTATAGAAGATGGGGGAAACATAGATGAAAAAGTGGAAGTATTTATCAATGACAGCATTACTTGGCTCCACATTGTTAATTGGAGCATGCGGAGGGGAAACAAGCGGAGAAGGGACAAACTCCGGGAATGGGATGGAACAGACGGAAAATGGGGAAGCCCAATTGACAGGTTCTGTGTCAGGGGACGGTTCATCCACAGTTGCTCCGATTACTGAGGCTTTAGTCGAAGAATACAAGGCTGTACAGCCGAATGTACAAGTTTCCGTTGGGGTTTCCGGAACCGGCGGGGGATTTGAAAAATTCATTGCCGGAGAAACGGATTTCTCCAACGCTTCAAGAGAAATGAAGGAAGAGGAGGCAAGGGCTCTGGAGGAAGCCGGCATCGAATTTACAAAATTCGAAATCGCTTATGATGGCATTACAGTTGTCGTCAATGCGGAAAATGATTGGGCGAAGAATTTAACCATCGAACAATTAAAAGAAATTTGGATTGAAGATGGAAAAGCGAAAAAATGGTCGGATATTGATCCATCCTGGCCGGATGAAGAAATCGTTTATTATGCACCCGGAACAGATTCAGGAACATTCGACTATTTCGATGAAGTCGTTTTAGAAGGGGAAGATTTGGTCCGCTCTGCGCAATTATCGGAAGATGACAATGTGATTGTGCAAGGAGTCGCTTCCGATCCATACGCAATTGGCTTTTTTGGATATGCGTACTACCTGGAAAACAAAGACCGATTAAAAGCTGTGAAGGTAAACGGGGTGGAACCGACAAGGGAAGCCATAGAAAAAGGGGAGTATACTCCGCTTTCCCGACCGTTATTCGTATTTGTAAACAATGCAAAAATCAAGGACAGCGAAGCCTTTTATGATTTCATGAAATTTTTGTTGGAAAACGCGGGGGATATGGCTGAAGCTGTCGGGTATATCCGTTTGCCGGAAGAAAAATACGAAGAAGGTCTGAAAAAGTTGGATGCAATCAAATAAATTGTTGAATGTGCGGGGAGACCAGCCTCCTCGTTTTCTTCATCGGGAAGGGAGTTGACATGAATGGCTCAAGATATTGGGAGAGTACATGTGATCCGGCATTTGATAGAGAAATCCCGGGACAGAAAGATCAAAAAAATGATAGAGAAGATGATGCCAATCCTCTTAGTGCTCGCGGCGTCAGTATGTATCGCAACAACATTCGGCATTTTGTTTACGCTTGTTTTTGAGACTTTTGAATTTTTTCAAAGAGTATCCATTATTGAGTATTTCTTCGGAACAGAATGGTATCCCTTTTCAAGCGGCAACCCTTCCTTTGGGGTATTGCCGTTGATCATGGGAACTTTAAAAGTAACGATCATTGCAATGATTGTAGCCGTACCATTCGGTTTAGCCGTGGCAATTTATTTAAGTGAGTATGCATCCGGGAGGACAAGAAAATTTATCAAACCGGTTTTGGAAATATTGGCAGGTGTGCCGACAATCGTTTACGGTTTTTTTGCTTTGACTTTTGTCACTCCGATTTTGCAAATATTCATTCCATCCCTGAAATTATTCAACGCCATTAGTCCGGGAATTGTGGTGGGAATGATGATTTTGCCCAGCATCATTTCATTATCCGAAGACGCCATGAATGCCGTGCCAAACGCCATTCGGGAAGGCGCTCTTGCGCTGGGGGCGACAAAGCTGGAGGTTGCTTTAAAAGTCGTTCTTCCCGCAGCGTTTTCCGGAATCATTGCCTCCATTGTATTGGCGATTTCCAGGGCAATCGGAGAAACGATGATTGTAACTCTTGCCGGCGGCGCAATGCCAAGTTTTGATTTCAGTGTTACCGGATCGATTCAAACAATGACCGCCTATATTGTTCAAGTATCTTCGGGGGACGCCGGTTACGGTACAGCGATTTATTATTCGATGTACGCCGTCGGATTTACATTGTTTATATTCACTTTGCTGATGAATTTCATTGCCCATAAGATTTCGAAACGCTTCAGGGAGGAGTATTAACCGGATGAAATATATGGATGAAACGGCCGTATTAAAACAAATAAAGTCCCGCATCAGAAAAAATAACATTTGGAAAAGCGTTTTTTTCATCGCAACCATTTTAGCGTTGCTCGCACTGGCCATGTTGATTGGAAGAATTATTTCCCAAGGTGCAAGCTTCATAGATTGGGATTTTTTCACTAATTTCAGCTCCCGTTTCCCGGAAAAAGCCGGAATTAAGGCGGCTTTAGTCGGGTCGATTTATCTGATGTTGGTCGTGGCGCCGACATCCGTCATCCTTGGTGTGGCAACCGCCGTTTATTTGGAAGAGTATGCGAAGAAGAATCGTTTCAATGATTTCATACGCGCAAATATTTCCAACCTGGCCGGTGTGCCATCCGTTGTCTTTGGGCTTTTAGGCCTGACAATTTTTGTCCGGATGCTGGGTTTAGGGAAAAGTATATTGGCAGCGGGATTGACGATGAGTCTATTAATTTTGCCGGTGATTATTGTGGCCGCCCAAGAGGCGATTCGCACAGTCCCGAAAGAGCAGCGGGAAGCTTCCTACGCGATGGGGGCCACGAAATGGCAAACAGTCTTCTGTGTCGTGTTGCCTGCAGCCCTGCCCGGAATCCTGACAGGAAGCATCTTGGCTTTATCCAGGGCCATTGGGGAGACTGCTCCGCTGGCCGTCATGGGTATTCCGGTAATTATACATTTCTTGCCAGATGGATTGTTGAGCGAGTTTACCGCTTTGCCGATGCAAATCTATGATTGGGCAAAAAGGCCGCAGGAAGCGTTCCAATCCGTTGCGGCCGCGGGGATTATCGTCTTAATGATCATCCTTGTGTTGATGAACTCTGTTGCGGTGATGATCCGAAATAAATTCCAAAAACGATATTAAGGATGTGTGAAAATGGTTCAAACAATGAGTAATGGTGAATTAAAAATCGTAACTGTTGCCGAAAGGAATCCATATGGACTTAAAGAACCGCGGGCAAAAAAGAAAACATCTGTTTTCTCGGCGAGGAATTTTCAACTTTGGTATGGGGAACACCATGTGTTAAAAGATATCCAGTTAGATGTGAAGGAAAATGAAGTGACGGCCATCATCGGACCATCCGGATGCGGCAAATCCACATTTATTAAATCATTGAACCGCATGGTGGAACTTGTACCATCCGTGAAAACGAATGGCGAAATTATATATCGAGGACGCAATATTTTTGACGCCGATTTTGCTGTGGAGGAACTTCGCACAAAAGTGGGCATGGTTTTCCAAAAACCTAATCCATTTCCGAAATCCATTTACGATAATGTGGCATATGGGCCAAGAATCCATGGAATAAAAAATAAAAAACTGCTGGATGAGATTGTGGAAAAGTCTTTGAGAGGCGCGGCCATTTGGGACGAAGTGAAGGACCGGCTAAACGATCATGCATACCGTCTTTCCGGGGGGCAGCAGCAGCGGCTTTGCATCGCGCGGTGCTTGGCGATTGAACCGGACGTGATTTTAATGGACGAACCGACTTCCGCCCTGGATCCCATTTCGACATTAAAAGTGGAGGAACTCATACTGGAATTAAAGAAACAGTTTTCTATCATAATAGTGACCCATAATATGCAGCAAGCCGCCCGCATCTCGGAAAAAACCGCCTTTTTCCTAAATGGGGAAGTGGTGGAATTTGACCGCACAGATAAAATATTCTCGACTCCCCGCGACAAACGTACGGAAGATTATATTTCCGGACGCTTCGGCTGATGAAGGAAGAGGGGTTCATGAGCATTCGGGATAGGTTTGAATATGAATTGGAATCGTAACCTTATGGCACAGAAATTTGTATATAAATGCCTTTTTCATAGGTTTTTATTGAATTATCAAAAAGTTTATAATAAAATAATTTCAACCATATACGGAAGCAATGATGAAAAAGAGTAGCATGATGGATTTGCTGAAGAGAGCTAGCGGCTGGTGCGAGCTAGTGCAAACCATGATGTGAATGGGCTTTCTAGCTCCGGCGCTGAACTTTCAGTAGGCGTCGGCGTATGGTTGACGTTACAAACCTAAAGTGGACATAAGCATGTCTTATGTCAATAAAGGTGGTACCACGGCTCCCCGTCCTTTGCTGTTCGGGGAGCCTTTTTATTAGATTAGCTTAGAACAGAAGAGTTGAGAGGAGATAGTGGAGATGGCAGTGAAGACAGTGAATTATGCAATGAAAACATTACAGGGGGATATGATTACACCGATTTCTGCTTTTCTCAGTATTGCAGGAAAAAACAAAGTGTTGTTTGAATCTGCTGCAAAACATGAGGAAAGCGGCAGATATTCCTTTATCGCATCGAATCCGATTGCCGAATTGATCGGGGACAACAAAGGTTATTTGTTTAAGAAAGAAGGAAGGGAAGAGAAGGGGGAAGGAACAGTTTTCCAAAAATTAAGGGAGCTTCTTCCTGCTTCCAAGGAATCATTTCCATTTCCTTTCTTTGGTGGAGCCATCGGTTATTTCAGTTATGATACGGCTTTTTATCATGAGAATATTGGTGAAACATTGCCGGATGAATTAAATATGCCGGATGTTCATCTGATGTTTTACGATCGTTTTATCGTCATCGATCATTTATTGCAAAAAGTCACTATCGCATCCATTGACTTGTTTTCGGAGGGCAAAACTGAGGAAGAGCTGGAGGAGTCCATCCGCGAAATTGAAGAACAGTTGAAAAAAGGCTCTACCCTTGTAGACGTGGAACAAACCAAGATCGAATTTCGCCCATCCATCGAAAAAAGCACATTTATCCAAATGGTGGAAAAAGCCAAAAAATATATTGAACGTGGAGATATATTCCAAGTCGTTCCATCCCAACGGTTTACAGCCGATTTTGAAGGGAATCCCTTTTCCCTATACCGCAGTTTGAGAACGTCCAATCCTTCGCCTTATATGTATTATTTGGAGTTTGACGATTGTGCCATTTTAGGTACATCTCCGGAAAGTTTAGTGAAAGTCAAAGACGGAATCATTAAAACGAACCCGATTGCCGGTACGAAACCCCGGGGAAAAACGAAGGAAGAAGATGAAAGACTGGAGAACATCCTCTTGAATGATGAAAAAGAGCTGGCGGAACATCGCATGCTGGTCGATTTGGCCAGAAACGATCTTGGCCGGGTATCGAAAATTGGCACGGTCAAAGTATCCAAATATATGGTAATCGAACGGTACAAATATGTAATGCATATCGTTTCGGAAGTTGCAGGAGAACTGAGGGATGATTTGCATGTGGTCGATGTCATCACAAGCTGTCTGCCGGCCGGGACGGTTTCCGGCGCCCCGAAAATCCGGGCGATGCAAATCATCAATGAATTGGAGCAGCAAAAGCGCGGGGTTTATGCTGGAGCCATTGGCTATATTTCAACAAATGGCAATCTTGACTTGGCCATCGCCATCCGGACGATGATTGTCAAAGACGGAAAGGCATACGTCCAGGCCGGGGCGGGAATTGTATATGATTCCGTCCCTGAGTCCGAATACGAGGAAACCATCAATAAAATGAAGGCGTTGTTGGAGGTGGAACGATGATACTGCTGATTGACCATTACGATTCATTCACATACAATTTGTTTCAACAAATCGCCTCTCTCGGCAAAGAAGTGAAGGTTGTCCGTCATGATGAAATCACGATGGATGAAATTCGCCTGTTAAAGCCTGAAGCGATTGTGTTATCGCCAGGTCCTGGAAGGCCTGAAGACACTCCCCAAACGGTGAGTCTTGTGAAAGAACTTTACAAGGAAATCCCAATCCTTGGCGTTTGTTTGGGCCACCAAATCATCGGAGCCGCATTCGGCGGGGAAATAGTGCAGGCCAGCCGGATCATGCATGGAAAAACTTCCTTATTAAATTACGAACGAAAAGGATTGTTCAAAGAGTTTTCCGATGACGTTGAAGTAATGCGCTACCATTCATTGGTGATCGAACCTACAACATTGAGCGAAGAGTTTGAGATTGTTGCCACATCAAAAGACGACGGGGAAATTATGGCCATCCAACATAAACAATATCCTGTATACGGGGTGCAATTCCATCCGGAGTCGATTGGAACTCCTGAAGGAACAAAATTGATGGAAGTTTTTTTGGGAAGCGTATGACGCGAAAAAAGGGACGCATGCAGATGGCGTCCCATTCTTTTTTAAAAATATTAATTCCGGTTATGAAGGAAAAGTATGGCGGCCAATAGCAGCGATACAATAAGAAAGGCACTGATAAATGAGATGACACCGCCCCAGCCGAAGCTGGACCAGAACAGGCCTCCCGTTGTTCCGCCGACGCTGGAACCGAAATAATAGGCGAATAGGTACAAGGAGGAAGCCTGGGCTTTATTCATTTTGGCCCGGTGGCTGACCCATGAACTTGCGATGGAATGGGAACCGAAAAAACCAAAAGTGAAAACGACAATGCCAAGAATTTTGATGAACAAATTGACAGGCAGCGTCAATAAAGCCCCAGATAGCATGATCAGAATGCCGGAAAGCAGCACCTTTGGCCGCCCGAATCGATCAGACAAGCTGCCGAACCAGGCGGAGCTGAAAGTGCCGACCAGATAGACGATAAAAATCCAACCGACAATGGTTGTGCTCAGGTTGTACGGTTCGCCAATCAGTTTATAGCTGATGTAGTTGTATAATGTGACGAACCCGCCCATCAACGTGAAAGCGATGCCGAAAAGGCATAGGAGTCCCGGATCTTTTAAATGGGAAAACAATGATTTCGTCAAAGAAGCCAATCGCAATGGCTTCGGTTCAAAATGCCTGGATGCAGGAAGAGCCCATACAAAATAAATGCTGACAAGCAAGCTTAAAATCCCCAGAAAAAGCATGCCAACCTGCCAGGAAAAGAAATCGGTGATCGTTCCCATGATGATGCGCCCGCTCAAGCCTCCGACGGAATTTCCGCTGATATAAAGCCCCATGGCGATGCCGAGGCTGGAAGGAGCCATTTCCTCGCCCAAATAAGCCATGGCAATGGCAGGAATACCAGCAAACACAATCCCTTGGACGACCCTCAATAATAGAAGAATTTCAAAAGATGGGGAAAAAGCCAACGCAATGGTTAACAATGATGCGGCAAAGATGGAAAAGGTCATTAACCGTTTCCGTCCCCATGCTTCCGACAAAGAGCCGAATAAAATGAGGCTAAAGGAGAGGGCGACGGTGGCAGCGGATAATGACAGGCTGGCAACCGCCGGTGAAACCCGAAATTCCTCGGAAAATTGGGGAAAGACCGGCTGAGTAATATAAAGGTTGGCAAAGATGATAAATCCGGCGGCAAATAACGCCATATTGGCCAATCGGAATTCCCTTGTCCCTTTCTGGATATACAATGCATTTCGCCTCTTTTGATTTTGACTTTTTTTGAATGATGAATCTATGCGTCTATTATAACAAAAAGCCGATTTTGCAACTTCATTGTTTTCGGAAAATCAAGTTTGAAACCCGAAATATCATAATAATTTCATTCAGATGATTCGGGAGGTTCCATTTGCAAAAACTGAAATTTAAAAAATTGTTTAGCAAACTATTTCAAGAATTATTTGACAGGGGAAATTTGACAATCCGCCAGCTGGCGAAGAAAATTGCGGGTGCAAGAGGGCATCGCATTATTTTTGGTACTCCTGAGGAAATTGCTGACCAATTGGAAGAGTGGTTTCATCAAAATGCTTGCGACGGTTATAATTTATTATTCCAGTATTATCCTACTTTGTTTGAAGAATTTGTGGATCTTGTTATTCCGATTTTGCAAGAACGAGGAGTATTCCGGAAGGATTACGAAGGTTCCACATTACGTGAACATTTGGGGCTGGAAAAAACTCCATTTAGGGATTACGAAAAAATATTAAATCGATGACAATGATGTGGTNCCGATCAGGCAGAGGAAAAACTTCTGCCTGAAATCGGGGATTTTTACCGTAATCAATTTCCAAAAATTTTTGAAGGATTAATTGGATGAATCCGATTTTCCCGTTATTAAATTTGCGATTTCATCGACCGACATGGAAGAATTGACCTCGTATTGGCCAATTTGAATGGAACGGGCATATTCCGGCTGCGCCAAAAAAAGTTCCATCTCGACGGCATTTTGAATAATCCCCATATCTTTTAATTTTTTTGCTATTTCATAAGGGGTTTGGCCGGAATATATATATAATATGCCTTCTTTCACTTGTTTTTTCCCGGATGAATCGGCAGTATTTCGATGTTCAGAAGTTTCATCTTTTGTTGAGGCTTGGTTTTCATATTGCTTTAGTTGCCGCTTTGCTTCCTTCAATTGCAATTCCAATTGTTCAATTTTTTCTTCGTATTTGTCCGTTGAGACTTCCGTGCCGGAAAAGTAATCCAGTCCAGTATACATGATGCCGCTCAGGATGAGGGCCATTCCGAATCCATGCAGTGTCGATCTTTTCATCGTCGGCCTCCCTGTTGAAGAATGTGAAGCACCTGTTCTTTTGTCAATGTGGACATTTTACATATTTCTTCCACGGTACAGCCTTGTTTGTTCAGCTCAATCACTTGCTGGACCAATATTTGATTCACCGGTTTCGCTTGTGAAGTTTTCCGGAAATCTGCAGAATTTTTTGCGGGCTTCACTTTGAAGGAAGAATCCAGCAATAATTCTTCCTCCACCGCTTTTAGTCTCCGCTTGATGCCGTTCATTTCTTGGTAAAATTGAATGGACAAGTCTTCGACATCCTGTTCCAATTTTTTTGATGTATCCTTCAGGAAAAAGGATGCAATAACGCAAAGAATGCCAATAACGATCAGGATTGTTGATAGTGCCANAATCTTTCCTCCGAACTCAAGATTTTCCGTTATTTTACCATAAGGAATTTATTTAACATAATAAATGACGCTAGATTTTTTCTCAATTTATGTTATAATGACTTAGTCGTATAAATCATGCAATCAATAAATTTTCATGATATGATGTAAAGTGGGAGGGTTAAATCATGCGCGTAAACATTACTTTAGCTTGTACAGAATGCGGAGAACGCAATTATATTACTACAAAAAATAAACGCAACAATCCGGAGCGTCTTGAACTAAAAAAATATTGCTCTCGCGATAAAAAAGTTACTCTTCATCGCGAAACAAAATAATTTTTTTGCCAAAACCATTGCCGGTTTTGGCTTTTTATGTATATGTAAAGGATTGATGGTGTTTGAACAAAAAAGAATGGCGGCATAAAATAAAATCCGCCCTGCAGGAATTGTCCAAAGAAGAACATCATATATTCTCTACGATGATTAAAAATCGTTTGCTGAAACAACCTTTCCTCAAAGATTGCCAGACCATTGCCATTACGATATCAAAGCCGCCCGAGGTTGATACCTATGGGATTATCGAGGAATTATGGGGAATGGAAAAAAGGGTCGTTGTGCCGAAATGCAATCCGACATTGCGCACGATGGATTTTTATGAAATTTTGAGTTTTTCCCAACTTGAAACGGTTTATATGGATTTGAAAGAACCGATCCCTTCGGAAACCGTTTACGTATCCCCCGAAGAGATCGATATGGTGATTGTGCCGGGAATTGTCTTCGATCATAAAGGGTATCGGATCGGCTATGGCGGCGGTTATTATGATCGATATTTGTCCGGCTATAAAGGGCGCCTTGTCTCCCTTGCTTTCCATTTGCAGCTTGTTGACGAATTGCCGTATGAGGCTCATGATATTCCGGTCGATGTCATAATTACGGAAAAGGCTTCTATCAATTGCGCAGAAAATCGGAGGGGATAACGAAATGAAAAACATTTTGGATATTCGAAACCTGTTGAAGAGATATGGTTCTTTTATTTATACCGGTGACCGATTAGGAGATTTGATGATGATGGAAGATGAAATCCGCGAATTATATAAATCCCAATTGTTGGATCCCAAGGAATTTCAATCCGCCTTGTTGATTATCCGAAATGAAATGAAGATGGAAGAAGAGCGAAAAATGAATGCAAACAAGCGATAATTGGAAATAAACAATGAATTATTGTTTGACTCCTTTATCCAAAAGATATAGACTTGTATAGTCCAATCGGCGACAGTGGAGAACCACTGTTTTCTTTTTGGGAACTTTTTTGTAAAAAATACGTAAATATTTATGGGTGATTGTAAATGAAAGGTAATATATAATTTTCATAACATCATATTTCCGTTTCTATGATTCTTTCGATTGATTAATATAAAAAAAAGGATTAAGATATATTTTGTTTAAATGGAACATATGTAGTATATGTGAATTTGTTGTGGTTATGTAAACCATTTTTAAGGGGGATATAAGATGAAGTCGTGGAAATGGCCGAAACAGTCAATATTAATAATAGCCATTGTAGCCACATGGATTAAGACTGCAATCGTTTATCGAACCAGCTTTGAATTTGACCTGGAAAATGGAATGCAAGAGTTCATATTATTCATAAATCCGCTCAGCTTTTTGCTTTTCGCTTATGGTCTATCGTTATTTTTTAAAACGGAAAAAGCCCGGAATCGTTGGATTATCTTCACCAGCATTTTGCTAAGCATCGTTTTGTATGCCAATGTTGCATTTTATCGGTTCTTCAACGATTTCATTACACTACCTGTACTGTTCCAAACAAGCAACTTTGGAGAGTTGGGAACATCTGTAGCTGAAATTATCGGCTTCAAAGATCTTTTATATTTTGCAGATGTATTCATCATTCTTTTTGCTGTCAAATTTATACCGAAGTTCAGAAATTCATACAGCGTCCGGAAGGAAGTTCGCCGCGCCTATTTCGTCCTGGCTTTGGCGGTGCTGTTCTTGAATCTGGGGCTTGCTGAAATACAGCGTCCGCAATTGTTGACACGCAGTTTCGACCGCGAATTACTTGTGAAAAATATCGGTACTTATAATTACCATTTATATGATTTATATATTCAATCCAAATCATCCGCACAGCGCGCCCTTGCCGATGGCAGTGAATTGGTGGAAGTTGACAACTATGTGAAAGCCAACCAGGCGGCTGTCAATAAAGAAATGTTCGGCAAATATAAAGGCCGCAACCTGATTGTCATCCAATTGGAGTCATTGCAAAACTTTGTATTGCAAAATGATATGAACGGTTATGAAGTGACGCCATTCCTGAACTCTTTAATTCACGATAAAGATACTTATTACTTCAGCAATTTCTATCATCAAACAGGGCTCGGCAAAACGAGTGATGCGGAATTCATTCTGGAAAACTCTCTTTTTGGATTGGACCGTGGAGCAGTATTCTTTACCCATAGCGGGAATACGTTCAATTCCATGGCTGAAAAATTAGGGAAAAACGGATATTTCACGGGTGTCATGCATGCGAACAATAAATCTTTCTGGAACCGGGATATGATGTATCAATCATTAAAAATGCAAAAATTCTTTGATATCACTTATTATGATGTCAACGATGAAAACTCGGTAAACTGGGGATTAAAAGACATTCCGTTCTTTGAGCAGTCAGCGGACTTAATGACCGAATTGCCTCAACCGTTCTATGTGCGCATGATTACATTAACAAACCACTTCCCGTTCACTTTGGATGAAGAGGATAAAATGATTCCTGAATATAATTCAAATTCGGGTACGTTGAACCGTTATTTCCAAACTGTTCGGTACATGGACGAAGCGTTGAGGGTCTTCTTTGAGGAATTAAAAGAAAAAGGCTTATATGATAATTCCATCATTGTCATGTACGGCGACCATTACGGCATTTCCGAAAACCATAACAAAGCAATGGCGCAGTATTTAGGCAAAGATGAAATTACACCATATGATACAGCCCTATTGCAATCTGTTCCTTTATTCATTCATATTCCGGGTTCAGGCGATGGGCATGTCATTGATAAAGTCGGAGGTCAAATGGATTTAAGACCGACAATTCTTCACTTGTTGGGAATCGATACATCAAATGACATGCAATTGGGTGCCGATTTGTTCTCCGACGAGCATGAAGACTTTGTCATATTCCGTGACGGACGATTTGTGACAGATCAATATGTTTATGCGGATGAAACATGTTTCGACCGCAAGACAGGGGAAAAAGTGGATATTCAAGGATGCAAGCCATATATTGAGCGTGCACAGAAAGAACTCGGATATTCTGATAAAATCATCAACGGCGACTTGTTGCGGTTCTATGACGAGGATACGGGAAACTTGATACAAAACTCGGTTAAATAAAACAACCCGGCTACATGCCGGGTTGTTTTTTGATTATTTAGATTAGAAATTTAAAATTTATCATTAAAAAACGGGATACATTTGAATGTATCCCGTTTTTTATACTTTCATTAGATTGCTGGAGGATAGCCTTGGTGATAAATTGTCATGAATACAAACCAACCAAAAACTATGCCAGCTGCTAGTCCAAAAATAATAGCGAGAACATTTTTTTCTTTAATTGCGCGGAACGCTGCAACTAATGAAAGAATAGCAATTAATCCGAAAAATACCATTAATAAGTTCATGAAAAAAATTACACTCCTTTCGACATCCAACCAGTATGTCGTAAACAATGTTCCCTCTCTATTTTATAGCAACGGTCATCAAATGTCGAGGTATAAAAGTGACGTTTATATGAACAACGCAATTTCTTCGGAAAAAAGACATAAAGCATTTTATGAATGTTCATTTCTTCCAATCCATTGTATAATACGCTAGAGGTGATGAATTTGTTGGATGTAAAAATTTTAAGTGTCGGACCTATCCAGGCCAATTGCTACATCGTAAGCAATAAAGCGAAGGAATGCATCATTTTTGACCCGGGCGAAGAAGGGCAAAGAATCATATCAACCGTTGAAAAAGAGCGGTTGAAGCCGCTAGCCGTCTTTTTAACCCACGCCCATTTTGACCATATCGGCGCGGTGGACGAAGTGAGAAACGCTTTTCATATTCCCGTTTATATTCATAAAGAAGAAGAGGACTGGTTGTTGGATCCGAGTAAAAACGGATCCGGAAAATTTGCCGATCTTCCAACCATCCGTTTACAGCCTGCCGATTCCATTATTGACCGCGAACAAGAATTTGAAATTGGCGGCATGAAATTTCAGGCAGTATTTACACCCGGACATTCGCCGGGAAGCATTTCCTACATCTTTAAAGAAGACGGTTTCGCGATTGTGGGCGATACCCTGTTTCAGGGAAGCATCGGCCGGACAGACCTGCTCGGCGGATCCATGGATATTCTTTTAAAGTCCATTCATGAAAAATTGCTTGTGCTGCCTGATGATTTTATTATTTATCCGGGCCACGGCCCTTATACAACACCCGCTTATGAAATGGAAATGAATCCGTTTTTGCATGGGTTTTAATATTTTAGAAAAATAAAAAAAGCATCGGGCGAAACCGATGCTTTTTATTATTATCATCAATTATTAATGTCCTGCACCAGGTACGTGGATAAAGGTTGCATAATAAGTAAAACCTGCAAAGAATATTGTTAAATATGCTCCGAAAATGTACATATACATGCGTTCTGAAAGGTTTAAGAAGCCCAATAATAAGAATAATACCGAATTACCTACGAATAATAGCGAAACCTCGATCATATCACCAAGGTAGAACATAACGGCAAAAATACCTGTCCAGAATGCCAAAACCTTGTACATATTAGCCATGTCGATTCCCTCCTTTTTGTAACGACACAATAATTACAATGTTTATTATAAATGATAGTTGACAATATTGTAAACTGAATACTTTGATAGATTTGTGACAAACAAGTGTAATATTTCACAGAGCGACATTCGGAACATCGATTTCATATTTGCAAAATTCGCAATCATGAATCATGCTTTCAAACTGGACAAAGCTGTTCTCTTCAAACAATGCATCGATTTGTCCTTTGATGTATGATTGATGCAAATCACAGATGATGTCGCTATGTTCTGCAATTTGGCTTCTAAAAGGACAATTATAAATCGTCAAAATTACTTTTTTTCCTTTTTCTGTATCGACAACTTTCGGAATGTAGCCGATAAGCAAAGCGGCTTCGGACAAGATTTCAAGTTTTTCTTCAAAATTGATTGGGGAGTTCATTTTTGCCAACCGGTTCCGCATTTCTTTGAAGCCGTCTTCATAACTGATTTTTTTTGCTTTTTCCAACGCTTCCGGCCCTAATTCATAGACAAGTTCTATGGCCCATTTAATCAAATGTTTATCTTCGCGTTTCGGAAAGCTTAATTCGACTCCTTGTTCGGATACTTTATAAATGCGCCCCGGTCTTCCGCCTTTTCCTGATTTCAAGAAGTCGGCCGTAATGAGATTGATTTCGGCAAGTTTCGTCAAATGCAGTCTGGCCACATTTGGATGGATTTTAAATTTATCCGCAATATCTTGCACAGTGAATGTTTTTTTCTGCTGCAACATGTATTCATATATTTGAAAACGCGTTTCGTCCGCCAAAGTGCTCGTAATTTTTAATGGATGCAACATTCTGTTATCCCACCCTTAGTAATATTCTGCTATTACAATTGTATCTTTATTTTTAATGAAATGATAGTGAAAATGCATAAATAATCCGCAAGTATAGAAAAATATTCAAAATTTGTAATAAAAATTGTCAAATTCTTTTCGCAAAAGTAGTTTTCTGTGAAATGAAAATTTTCAGAAAAAGTCTTTTCGAATTGCGAATTTCGTTTTATACTATTACTTAAATCAGCGGTCACAAATTATGGGGAGAGGTGATAGTGCTTGAATGTGGAGTCTGTCATCGAGACGAAATCGACCCAGCTGCTCCTGAAGGCTCTGCATTTTGGTGCCAGCGATATTTATATCGAACCGGCGCCGAAACAATACAACATACAATTCCGTAAATACGGAAAGCTGTTTCCTGCCGGTCATTTCCCCATTGATTTAGGCGACCGAATCATTTCGTATTTCAAATTCAAATCTTCTTTGGATATCAGTGAGAAGCGGAAACCGCAAAGCGGTTCCTTTGAAGAAAAGCTTTCGGATTATTTGTACGCCTTCCGAGTTTCCACTTTGCCTTCCGTCTTTAAACGTGAAAGCCTCGTTATTCGCATATTTCTTCAGAATGCCTCATTTCCGATTACCTCTTTAAGTTATTATCCGCAATCAGCCGAAAAGTTATTACGATTAGTTTCAAAAGGACAAGGACTTATTCTGCTATGTGGCGCAACCGGTTCAGGGAAAACCACCACTTTGTATTCATTGATGAACTACTGCAGTGAAACGTTGGCGCGGCATGTCATTTCGCTGGAAGATCCCGTGGAAAGCAGCCAGTCCCACATTCTTCAAGTCCAGGTGAATGAACGTGCCGGAATCACATATGCAAGCGGTTTAAAAGCGATTTTAAGACATTCCCCGGATGTCATCATGATCGGGGAAATCCGGGACGAAGAAACGGCGGAAATTGCCGTCAGCGCGGCGCTTTCGGGGCATTTGGTGCTGTCGACAATTCATGCAAAAAACTCGGTGAACTGCTTGTACCGTCTGATGGATTTAAATATTTCCATTGAAGAGATAAGACAGGCGGTGATCGGGATTGTTGCCCAGTGTTTAATCCATTTGAGGGAACTTGACAGCCGTAAAGCCCTTTATGAAATTTTGGCGGAAGATTCTTTGGAGATGGCCATCAAATTCACAATGGAAGGAAAGGAGTACCGTCTGCCTATTGAGGAAACGTTGGAATACCAAAGGGCTTTTATTGAATCGGGAGAGCATCATGTTTCAACGAATCGATAAAAGGACCGTTGCCGCCCTTATTAGCGACAAAAACAAAAGGATGCGGGATGTGCCTTCGTTTTTGAAAAGGACGAGCGATTTATTAAAAGAAGGATATACTTTTCCGGAAGCGCTGTTCATGCTGCTCCCTTATCATGCCGAAAAGGCGGAACTATGGGGCGTACGGATCCAGCAGCAATTCAACAGCGGTTCATCCGTTGCGGATATATTGCAACAGTTTTCCATACCCAGACATTTTCTTTTGCTGACCAAAATCGCGGAAGAAAAGGGTGGGTTGGCGGATACTTTGCAGTACATCAGCGAACAAATGAGATTTCAGGAGGACATGCGAAAAAAATTCATAAAACTTCTCATCTATCCGGTTTTTCTAATTGCCATCCTGGCAACGGTTTTTGTTCTATTCCGGAACTACTTCCTGCCAAATATGCAGCAAATTGCCGTATCTGCCGATTCGCAAAGGATTGCCAGCCTGAAGCTGGCCATGGTATTACTGCATTTTCCCGATTTTCTTATCGGCTTCCTTATCCTTTCCATACTTCTTTTATTTTCAATCATCCATTTTATAAGAAAAAAAGATATCGCCGATCAATTGAAGATTATTTTGAAAACGCCCGTTGCCAATTCTTTTTACAAATTGAACATCACAAGACAATTTTCCCGTCTGCTTGGAAGTTTGCTGGTATCGGGCGTATCCCTCCAACATGCACTGACGATATTGGAAGAACAGAAATTGAGCCCCCATTTGTCTTATATCGCTTCTTTGCTAAGAGAAAGGGTGATTTTTGGAGATTCGTTGTCGGATGCGGTGAACATCCTTCAATTATTTACTCCAAAGTTTGACGAGTTTATCAGGCACGGGGAGAAAAGCGGCTATCTTGGCCGTGAAATGCTGATTTTCAGCGATCTGCTCAATGAACGGATCCATTCAATGCTGAAAATTTGCCTGTCAGCCATCCAGCCTTTCTTCTTTATTTTGATCGCCATTTGCATTGTTGCTGCTTATTTGAGCATGCTGCTTCCGGTATACGACTTAATCGAAATTCTGTAAAAGGAGTGGTGCCGATGAGAAATCAAAAAGGTTTTACGCTGATTGAGATGTTGATTGTTCTGTTTATTATTTCCATCTTGATTCTGATTACGGTCCCTAATGTGACAAAACATATGAATTCCATCGACGATAAAGGATGCGAAGCCTATATAAAAATGGTTCAAGGCCAGGTGGAATCTTACAGAATTGACCATAAAACGGTGCCTACTTTGACTCAATTGATTAATGAAGGTTATTTAAAAGAAAATATGGATAAATGTCCAAACGGAAAAGGGATTGCCATTCAGACGGACGGCACCGTGACTATCATCAATAATTAAGGGGAGGGAGAAATGAAAAATGAAAAAGGATTCACTTTATTGGAAATGTTGTTGGTGCTGATGATTGTATTATTGATCGGAAGCGTCAGCTCAACTTTTTCAATCAAAATGACGGAGAAAATGCTGGTGGACCAATTTTTTCACCAATTAAAATTGGACATTCAGATGGCGCAAATGTGGGCGATGGAACATCAAAAGAGCTGTTTTGTTTCATTCTCGTCCTCAAACACTTATAAGGTCCACCATCAGCTGGATGAAGTGATATTGGAAAGGAAACTGCCTGACACGATATCGATCGATCCCGACAGCAATTTATTGACCCTTCGCATCGGTGCGGATGGATCGGTTGACAATTTTGGGACCATTACTTTCCAAACCGGTTTGGGAACAAAATATATTATTGTCAATATCGATAAGGGAAGAATCCGTTATGTGGAATGAAAAAGGGGTTTCCATGATTGAATCGATGCTGACAGTATCCGTCATTTTCGTTTTGGTCAGTTTTATTCCCGCCGTTTTCCAGCTTAAGTCTTCCCTCCACAATCAAATGCTTGAATTGCATGCTTCCCAGGCGGCCTATGAAGGGGTGCGCATNGCAAAAACGACCGGGAATACGGAAGGGAGGATATGGATTGATGACGTGGAATATACCTGGCATTTACAAAACGATACAATTTGCGTCCAATACAATCATTTGGATGAGGAACGATTAAAATGCGTCAATGCCGACGGGGAGTCCAAAACAATCAAAAAGGCTTTACATTGATTGAAGCGCTGCTTCAATTGCTCGTTTTCGGGCTGTTCGTCCAAATGGTGCTCGCTTTTTATTTCCTGATTCAGCAATGGAACCAGGTTTTTTTTACTGATGAACATATCAAATGGGAAATGTTTATCCAAGATTTTCAGCAATATTTAACGGGTGTGGAAGAACTTTATACGGCCGGGGACTCACTATATATTGAAGAGTCCCCGACAAAAATCATAAAAGTAAATAAAATTTCGGATGTTATCCGGCTCCAGATAAATGACCGCGGATATGTACCGCTTTTGATCGGCATCCGGAATGCAAAGTTTTCCGTGTCGGATGATCGTGTAACAATAAAAGTGGAATTTTTAAACGGAATGGAAAAGGAGAGGACGTTGTTTGTTCAATATGCTGAAGAATGAAAAAGGCATCATGTATCCCATTGCAATCCTGCTGCTGTTTTTTATTCTCTCCATCGTGATATTTTATAGCTCATCCTATTTAACTCAATTTTCGATCATTAATTCATTGGAAAACGTCAATGTTCGTGCTACGATAAACTTATTGAATAGATAAATGGAGAGTTTNAGCTTTAGAAAGGTGTCTTGAAATGAATAAAATATATTTGGTAGGGTTCATGGGATGCGGCAAAAGTGCGGTTGGCCGCCAATTGAGCTATGCTTTGCGTCTGCCCTTTTATGATATGGATAAAGAGATTGTCAAACAACAAGGCATGTCGATTCCAGAAATTTTTGAAAAATATGGGGAGGAACATTTCCGGAATTTAGAAACGGAATTTCTGAAAAATTTCCGGGATGAGGCATGTATCATCTCGACAGGCGGAGGGGCAGCGATGAGGCAGGAAAACCGGGAAATCATGAGACGGACAGGCCTGGTCTTTTTTCTGGATGCCCCTTTTGAGGATATTTACAAAAGAATCAAAAATGATGCAAATCGGCCAATTGCACAACGCTCGACTAAAAAAGAGCTGGAAAGACTATATTATTATAGAAGGAAATTTTATAAGCGGGCAGCCCATATCCGGGTGTTTACGCGCAATCGGAACATACGGCAAATCGTAAATTATATTGTATTCCAAGTGAACCGCTTGAAAGGCGAATGAAAAAA
>JGI1652J44930_10000326_pt1 | contig 19093 bp, 17 predicted proteins | sample NewIslsDNAsample_FD_44930 | JGI IMG/M metagenome (IMG submission 44930)
TCGTGTTTCCTTTATCTCAGTGCGAGAGGCCCTCCCGTTCATACGGCGTTCTTAATGTGCCTTCNCTTTTCTTGTTACCAGTTGTCTTGGTTGATGATGGGTTTGTTTAGGCGGAATTTGCCTGTTGCTATTCTTGCTTCTGTTTTTTCTTTTATTCGGTCGTGACATTCTTGACATAAATATGTATGAATCGGTCGGTTTCTTAATTTTTTAGCAAGTGGGGAATGATCATCAATCTCTTCAATTTTGTCACAAATGACGCATTTTACTTTCATGCATGTACCTCCAAAAAGGTTCTATCAAGAATTGTTAATAGTATACCATGAAATGATTCAAATTGTCTGAAAGAAAACAAAAAATCCCGAATGTCTATTCGGGATCAAAGGAATGTCTATCAAGGTTTGTCTTTATAATGATTGGACTGTTTTTCTTGCTTATCCTCTAAGTTTTGCTTTTCGTTCTTCTTATTCAGTTTATCTTTTGGTTGATCTACGGCATTTTTTGGTTTTGGATCTTCTAAATCCGCCGGAACTTCGGGCATTAGTCGACCGACGATATCAGAAAGCTCATTCATAATCCCCATAATTGGGGCGCCATTTTTAATATCTTCATTAATCTCTCTGAGTCTTTCCATTACATCAGGATCTGCAATGACAATAGCATCTGCTCCATGAGGATCATCTTTCAAACTTTCTGCTACCGTATATTTAATGGAATCTACATCGGAACGTTCTAACTTCGCATCCACATCTATTCCAACAACGGCAATATTTCCTAAAACAACAGCTGTGGCATCTTTCACTCCTGGAACACCAGAAGCTAGTTTAACTAAATGTTCCGCTTTTTTTTGAGAAGAAATACGATCATACTTTTGATCTTCAGTATTTCGAACCGGAACAACTCCGTTTTCGTTATTGTTATTTTTTGCTGTATCATTATTGTCATGATTACATCCTATCAGTATAAGAGCTGCTGTTATTACAATGGTAAAAAAATATTTAAGCAAGATGATTCACCTCTTTATAGGAAGTCTTACTGTTAGTTTGTAAAATTCCTTCTATCTTTATGCATGAAGACATATATTTTAGAAAACTTGGTTCTCACTAAAAATAGGCTTATTCATCGTTTTTTTGAGTAGATGATTAAGATTTAATCACATATTCTATGGTAAGAATACTATTCAGAATTTTTTAACAGGAGGCATTCTTTTGGGGAAAATTTATGTATTAGATACAAATGTCTTATTACAAGATCCCTATTCCATTTTTTCATTTGAAGATAATGAAGTGGTGATTCCTGCAGTCGTATTAGAAGAATTGGATTCCAAAAAAAGAAATATGGATGAAATTGGAAGAAATGCACGCTTAGTATCTAAGCTTATCGATCAGTTAAGACAAAATGGAAAACTTCATGAAAATATCCAACTAAATAACGGTGGCGTTTTACGGATTGAATTAAATCATCGTTCTTTTCACGAACTTCAAGATATATTTTTAGAAAAAACAAATGATAATCGAATATTAGCGATTGCCAAAAATTTATCACTAGAAGAAGAACGAAAAGAAAATGGACGCCCGGTTATTTTAGTTAGTAAAGATGCTTTAGTTCGAGTGAAAGCGGATGCGCTCGGTTTAATGGCGGAAGATTTTTTGAATGATCGAGTGATTAATGTTGATGAAATGTATACAGGATTTCAAGAAATGTATGTAACAAATGAACAGTTGGCTCATTTTTACAAGGAAGGGAAAATAGAAATAGAAAGCGTTTCTAATATGTTGTTATATCCTAATCAATATGTGATTATGAAAAATACTGAAAATCCTTCGTCTTCAGCTCTAGGGATCGTTGATTCCATTAGTGGAATGATAAAAAAACTCAATCCCATGCAAGATCAAGTATGGGGAATTAAACCAAGAAATGTTCAGCAATTAATGGCATTTGACTTATTGCTAAGACAAGATATTCCTCTTGTTACGTTAGTCGGAAAAGCAGGAACAGGGAAAACATTAATTGCTTTAGCTGCTGGCCTCATGTTAACAGAAGATTATCGAGCATACAATAAATTACTCGTTGCGCGTCCAATTGTTCCAGTAGGAAAAGATTTAGGGTTTTTACCTGGAGAAAAACAAGAAAAATTAAGGCCATGGATGCAACCAATTATCGATAACTTAGAATTTCTTTTCAATGTGAAGAAGCGAGGAGAAATTGAAAATATTCTAGCAGGAATCGGTTCTATAGAAATTGAAGCGCTCACTTACATTAGGGGCAGAAGTATTCCAGACCAATTTATCATTATTGATGAAGCACAAAATTTAACGAAACATGAAGTGAAAACCATTCTGACTAGGGTGGGAGAACGCAGTAAAATTGTTTTAATGGGGGACCCAGAACAAATTGATCATCCATATTTAGACGAATATAATAATGGACTAACGTATGTAGTAGAAAAATTTAAAGACCAACGGCTTGCTGGTCATGTTAAATTGTTAAAAGGAGAGCGTTCCGAATTAGCCCAATTATCGGCACATATTTTATAAAAATGGAAGATCTGCCTAATGATAAAGGCAGATCTTCCATTTTTATGAGAATCATTCAATTCTAAAAGCATTAACATTTTTAATCGGGTTATCTCGATTGGACCCATCTCCAAAAATCACGTAAACAGGTCCATCTTCTCGGAGAGGTTTACCATTTATAGAAAATTGCAAGATAAATTCTTTTGCTTTTTCAATAGAAAAAGAAAATTCATCCTGATCTGTTTCAATAACTAAAGTATTAGCGCTTTCATCAGGTTCTGCGTTTTGAATGAAAGGTGCTAGTGGCATTCCAAAAGTCCCCGTTAACACTTTTTCCTTTTCAAATTTTCGTTCTGTTTTTAACGTAGGAGGAAAAACGGCTCCTTCCCTAATTTCTCTATCCCAATGTTTAGATATAGACTTTTTATATTCCTCTTCTTCATCTATTTGCACATGTTCCTTTTCAAAATATGCAGATAAATCAATACGGCGATCATCAAAAATCCAAACACTCGGATCAATCGTTATCGGGAATTTTACTTTTCCTTTAAAAGAAATGATATCTTTCATTATTTTCACCTCTAATTGAGTATATGTTATTTTTTATAGCTATACAATGATTCCTACTTTCGGATGAATTACATAAATTTGTTTCAAACTAACAGAAAGGAGGAAGTAGCAATGTGTCAAAGTAGTGAGGAATTAAGTCAATTGATAGAAAAAGCCCTCCCTATAACGAATCAAGGAAAACTTGCCACTTATATTCCTGCACTTAGCAACGCTAATAAAAACGATTTATCGATTGCTGTATTAGATTTACATGGAAACTGTTTTTTTGCTGGTAATTATAAGAAATTGTTTACGTTACAGAGTATATCAAAAATATTAACGCTCGCCTATTGTCTTTGTGAGATTGGTTTTGAAAAAGTATTTGAGAAAGTTGGGATGGAACCAACAGGTGATCCATTTAACTCCATTGTTAAGCTTGAGTTATTAGATACGAAAAAACCTTTGAATCCGATGATTAATGCAGGTGCATTAGCGGTAACAAGTTTGCTTGTCGGTAAGAATAAGGAATTAAAATGGGAGGGATTTGTTCAGTTTGTTCGGAGATTAGCAAATAATGATACAATCACCTATAACGAAGAAGTTGCTTTTTCTGAATTTGAAACTGCTTTTTTAAATCGAGCTTTCTGTTATTTTTTAAAAGAACATGGTTTATATGACGGTGATGTAGAAGAATTATTAGAATTATATACCCGTCAATGTGCCATTGAGGTAAATTGTTTAGATTTGGCAAGAATAGGAGCTGTTTTTGCTAATAATGGAAAGGACCCATTTACTGGTATGGAAATTATCCCCATGAATGTAACTAGAATTTGCAATACGTTTATGGTTACTTGCGGTATGTATAATGCATCGGGCGAATTTGCGATAAAAGTGGGCATTCCAGCAAAAAGTGGTGTGTCCGGCGGAATCTTGGGAGTAGTACCAAATCGATATGGTATTGGCGTCTACGGACCAGCGTTAGATGAAAAAGGGAATAGTATTGGTGGTTGGAAGTTATTAGAATTGATGAACCGAAAATATAATTTAAGTATTTTTTAGCCGATAGATCCATGACTCCAAAATTAATAAAGTGCGTCAGGAAAAATATGAAAATGTCTTTTCTTACAAGGATCATCGAGACAATTCCATTTTTATTATTCTTGCAAAAATATATTATTGAAGGTAAAATTTATTAAGAAGTATTTTCCGATTGTACCTTAAAGGGGGATGAATGGTGGCGTCAGAAACGAAAACGAATCATAGGGAAAAAGCCTACGAAATATTAAAGGCTGATGCTGAAAAAATATTAAAATTAATTCAAGTACAGATGGATAACTTAACGATGCCCCAATGCCCTTTATATGAGGAAGTATTGGACACCCAAATGTTTGGCTTATCCCGTGAAATAGATTTTGCTGTAAGGCTTGGTTTAGTCGATGAAAAAGACGGTAAAGAATTGTTAGATTCTTTAGAAAGAAAGTTATCTGAATTACACGAAGCCTTTATGAAAAAGTAATAGTTTTGAAAACTCAAACAGTTGACTTAGCAATTGTTTGAGTTTTTTATTCAATCCTAATAGATTTGGTTAAAATTTCATACACAAAAAAACAAGGATAATCGAATATTAATCAAGAAATATAATTTTAGATAACCTTTTAGATTGGAAGATAAGTATGATCAAAAATATACTAAAATCCTATGACTATTCAATTCTTATTGTTTACATCATTTTATCAATCTTCGGGTTAGTCATGGTTTATAGTGCGAGCATGATTACCGCAGTAGCAAACGGTCTAGAAAGTGATTTTTTTTATAAAAAGCAGCTCTTAAACTTAATCATTGCGTTTTTTGCCTTTCTCATAGCAGCTATCTTTCCATATAAAATCATGAAAAGCAATAAATTTTTGATCCCTATCGTTTTCCTTTCGCTAGTTGGATTAATAGGGTTATTTTTCTTTGGAATTGTTGCTAATAACGCACAAAGCTGGTTCGATTTAGGAAGCAGAAGTATTCAGCCAGGGGAATTTGTAAAACTGTGTGTCATTGTATATATGTCTGCAGTTTATGCAAAAAAACAAAAATATATCGATCAATTTAACAAAGGAGCCGTGCCCCCGTTAGTTTATTTAGTTATTGCATGTTGTTTAGTTGCAATACAGCCAGATATCGGGACAGCATCAATTATTTTTGCGATCGGATGCATTATTGTTTTATGTTCAGGTATGGGATGGAAAAACTTGTTTAAACTGTTCATGATTGGACTAGCGCTATTATTATTTATTTCTCCTTTTTTACTTATGAAAAAGGATGAAATATTAACCGAAAACCGAATTGGACGGTTAAACAGTTTTATCAACCCTTTCGAATATGAACAGACAGAAGGATACCAAGTCGTAAATTCATACATAGCTATTGGAAACGGTGGTTTAACAGGGGTAGGTTTAGGAAAAAGTATTCAAAAATTAGGGTATTTGCCTGAGGCTCATACCGATTTTATTATAAGTATTGTATCAGAGGAATTAGGCATTTACGGAGTAGGTTTTGTCATTTTTTCACTTGGTTTTCTTACATTAAGAGGTTTTTATATTGGGATGAAATGTCGAGATCCATTTGGAAGTTTATTGGCTTTTGGTGTTTCTGGAATGATTGGGATCCAGTCATTTATTAATTTAGGAGGAGCAACTGGACTCATCCCGTTAACAGGGGTTACCCTTCCTTTTGTTAGTTATGGTGGTTCATCCCTACTTGTATTATCAATAGGGATTGGAATAATATTAAATGTTTCAATGTTTACAAACTATGAACTGAATTATAAGAAAAAAAAGGTAGAAAATGAAGAAATAAAAACTTCAAAAATTAAGTGGTCCTACTAATTTTCATTAAATTTCTCTACTAGACAAATGGGGTGAGTATATGGCAAGAAAAATTAACAAAGTATTGGTTGCCAATCGAGGAGAAATAGCTATTCGAGTATTTCGTGCTTGCACGGAATTAAATATTCGAACGGTAGCGATTTATTCTAAGGAAGATTCAGGAGCTTATCACCGATATAAAGCTGATGAAGCGTATTTAGTTGGTGAAGGTAAGAAACCGATAGAAGCATATTTAGACATTGAAGATATTATTCGGATTGCCAAAAACTGTGAAGTAGATGCTATCCATCCTGGATACGGATTTTTATCCGAAAATATAGAGTTTGCTCGAAGATGTGAAGAAGAAGGAATTATTTTTATCGGACCGAACACCCATCATTTAGACATTTTCGGTGATAAAATTAAAGCTCGCCAAGCAGCAGAAAGAGCAAACATCCCAGTCATTCCAGGTAAACCTTTAAATAATTTGGAGGATATCGTTCAATTTGGTAAAACATACGGTTTCCCGTTAATTATTAAAGCCGCATTAGGTGGCGGTGGACGTGGAATGCGTATTGTCCGTCATTTAGAAGAAGTAAAAGAAGCGTTTGAACGTGCTACATCAGAGGCGAAGACTTCTTTTGGCAGCGACCAAGTTTATGTGGAAAAATTTATTGAAAATCCTAAACATATCGAAGTTCAAATTTTAGGAGATCAATACGGAAATATTGTTCATTTATTTGAAAGAGATTGCTCCGTTCAACGTAGACATCAAAAAGTGGTAGAAGTAGCTCCATCCGTTTCATTATCAGAGTCATTAAGAGAAAAAATTTGTCAGGCAGCCGTCCGGCTAATGAAGAATGAAAACTATGTGAATGCTGGTACTGTGGAATTTTTAGTATCTGGTGAGGACTTCTATTTTATAGAGGTAAACCCAAGAATTCAAGTTGAGCATACAATTACCGAACTTATTACTGGTATTGATATCGTTCAATCTCAAATTCTAATTGCTGAAGGTCACCAATTGCATAGTGGTGTCGTTGGAATACCAACGCAAGAAAAAATAATCACNCACGGTTATGCAATTCAATCTCGCGTAACAACAGAAGATCCGCTAAATCAATTTATGCCGGATACGGGAAAAATTATGGCTTATCGTAGCGGTGGGGGATTCGGTGTTCGTTTAGATGCTGGAAACGGATTTCAAGGGGCCGTTATTACCCCTTATTATGATTCTTTATTAGTGAAAGTTTCCACTTGGGCATTAACTTTTGAACAAGCCGTATCGAAAATGATACGAAATTTAAGAGAGTTTCGTATTCGTGGAATTAAGACAAACATTCCATTCTTAGAAAATGTGATGAAACATCCGAAATTCCAATCAGGAGAATACGATACTTCTTTTATAGATACTACGCCTGAATTATTTATATTCCCAGAAAGTAAAGATCGTGGGACTAAAATGTTAACATACATTGGAACTGTTACCGTAAACGGATTTCCTGGGATAGGGAAAGTACAAAAACCTCTTTACACCGAACCTAGAATACCAAAACTGAATGGTCAAACTCTTTATGATGGTACGAAACAATTATTAGAACAAAAAGGGCCGGAAGGGGTTGTCCGTTGGTTAAAAGAGCAAAAAGATGTTTTATTAACAGATACAACCTTTCGCGATGCCCATCAATCATTACTTGCAACAAGAGTTCGCACATATGATTTGAAACAAATTGCNGAACAAACAGCGAAATTGCTTCCAAATTTATTTTCCCTTGAATTATGGGGAGGAGCNACATTTGATGTTGCTTATCGCTTTTTAAAAGAAGATCCTTGGGAGCGGTTGCAAATTTTACGAAAAAAAATACCAAATCTTTTATTTCAAATGTTATTAAGAGGTTCTAATGCAGTTGGATATAAAAATTACCCGGATAATGTAATTCGAGAATTTGTTCAAAAATCCGCTCATGAAGGTATTGATGTCTTTAGAATTTTTGACAGTTTAAACTGGGTAAAAGGGATGGAAGTAGCCATTCAAGCAGTTAGAGACAGTGGAAAAATTGCTGAGGCAGCGATTTGTTATACGGGAGATTTATTAGATTCATCTCGTAAAAAATATAACTTAACGTATTATAAAGAAATAGCAAAAGAACTTGAGTCACTTGGTGCTCATATTTTAGCCATAAAAGATATGGCAGGACTCTTAAAACCTGAAGCAGCTTACATGCTTATTTCAGAATTGAAAGAAACGATTGACATTCCAATTCATTTACACACTCATGACACTAGTGGCAATGGTATTGCAATGTATGTTAGAGCAATTGATGCAGGAGTAGATATTGTCGATACTGCTGTTAGTTCTATGGCTGGTCTCACGTCACAACCGAGTGCAAGCACGTTATATTATGCTGTTGAAGGAANAGATAGAAACATTCAAGCGGATGTTTTCGCATTAGAAAAACTTTCTCAATATTGGGAAGACGTAAGAAAATATTATTCATTTTTTGAAAGTGGTATGAATGCACCGCATACAGAAATTTATCAACATGAAATGCCTGGAGGACAATATAGTAATCTTCAACAACAAGCCAAAGCTGTTGGTCTTGGTCATCGATGGGAAGAAGTAAAAGAAATGTATTCTCGTGTAAATTTAATGTTTGGGGATATTGTTAAAGTAACCCCATCTTCGAAAGTAGTAGGAGATATGGCATTATTTATGGTGNAAAATGATTTATCAGAAGAAGATATCCTTTCACGTGGAGAAAACATAGATTTTCCAGATTCAGTTGTAGAATTTTTTGAAGGGTANNTAGGTCAACCAACTGGTGGATTCCCAACAGAGCTGCAAAAAGTGATATTAAAAAATAAAAAGCCAATTACCGTTCGTCCAGGTGAATTATTAGACGATGTCGATTTCGATGCATTAAAAGAAGAATTATCAAATGAAATCAATCGTCAAGTTACAGATTTAGAAGTTTTATCATATGCATTATATCCAAAAGTATTTTTAGATTATATAAAAGCTATTGACCAATTTGGAAAAATTTCTGTCATCGATACACCGACATTCTTCCATGGAATGAGACTTGGTGAAGAAATTGAAGTTGAGATTGAAAAAGGAAAAACGTTAATTGTTAAACTTGTTTCCATAGGTCAACCACAAACAGATGGGACAAGAATAGTATATTTTGAATTAAACGGACAACCGAGGGAAGTAATTATCAAAGATGAAAGTTTAAAAGATAAAGTAGTTGAAACGAAAATGGCTGATATGAAAAATGAAAGCCATATTGGTGCAACAATGCCAGGTACCGTGTTAAAAGTACTTGTAAAAACAGGAGAAAAAGTCAATAAGGGAGACCATTTAATGATTACCGAAGCTATGAAAATGGAAACAACTATTCAAGCCCCATTTTCTGGTACGGTTAAAGATGTATATGTTAATAATGGTGATGCGATCCAACAAGGTCAATTGTTACTTGAAATTGATAAAAATTGATCAAAAGCCGGGATATTTCCCGGTTAATTTTTTATTTCCATAAATATTTTTGGATGAAAAAATTCAAATTCTATGCAAGTTGTTTTAGTGGGAAAATAAATAGTGCATATTTCGACTTTTGATGGATCTGAAAAAATTTGAGGATATAAGCCAATATAGGCTAAAAAAGAACCGGCTTTGGCCGGTTCTTTTATGGTTGTACGGTTGCTGGGTGATCAGAGATCGTATCTTTTTGATCCAATTGTTGTTGTATCGCATTATTCAATTTTGCTTCATTTTTCTTACTACGAGTGACAAGTAGAACGAAATAACTAAAGACACCGAAAAGTAATGAAACAAACAATGCATGCAATAATGCAATAAAAATATTAAGTTGGGTAAAAATAACAAGCGCTCCAGCCATTACTTGTAATGAAACTAGAATAAATGAAATGATCCAACCGTAATACATAATCGGTTGATGTTGATAATGACGTATAGCTAAAACCATAACATACAAAATCCATAAAAAGATGATTCCTGCTAATGCACGATGTCCCATTTGAACCCACTCATAAATATTTGTAGGAAGTGAGAAATTTCCTGGCGTACACAGTGGCCAGCTTGGACAAATCATGCTTGCCTCTAAATGTCTAACTAATGCACCGGTATAAACAACAATGAAACTAAAAATTGTTAATCCGATGATATGTTTTTTCATGCGATTGTCGATAATTAATTTTTCTGCCTCGAATTTTTTATCAATCTCAAAGATTAAAAAGGTCAACAATAAAACAGCTGCAAACGAAATTAAAGAAATACCAAAATGAATAGCAAGAACAAAATCCGATTGTCCCCAAATTACTGCAGCAGCACCAATTAATCCTTGAATAACTAAAAATGAGAAGGAGAGTATCGATAAAAATTTAGTTTCACGTATATGTCCAATTTTTTTCCAAGATAAAACGGATAATAATAAAACTAGAATTCCAACAACACCTGACACGACACGGTGAGATAGTTCAATAATCAAAGCGGTATCAATATTAGAAGGGATGAGTTCACCATGGCATAATGGCCATGATTGTCCACACCCATCACCGGAATCTGTTTTAGTAACTAGCGCTCCACCCAATAGCACAAACAGCATCCCGATCGTTGTGATAACCGCCAGCTTTTTTAACCCTTTTGTCAATGTTTTTCACCTACTTTATTAGTAACCAATCAATCATATTCCACTAGTGTTTCTTAAACATTTTATCTCTTGTCCATTATAGTAGAAATGGTTGAAAGATGAAAGAATGTTTGTTAGTAATAAATATGGATATATTTTATATAGAATATTTTTCTTGTAAAATAATTTTGTTATGTAAAATTTTTATTCACCCATATATTATAGTGAATAGTGGGGATTGAAACAAAAAATTTGGTGCATCTTTTTATACAAGTCACAAATTAGTCAAAAACTATACAAAAATTTTTCACAAAATTGAATGTTTTTATGTTTTAATAAAGATGAAAAAAGTGATTTGAACAATCGAAAAAATATATGACAAATCTTTGAATTTATCTACTTTATATAGCGCAACTGTAGCAATTAGTGTCATAATAGTTTATAGTTATATACTGTAGTATATCAGCCTTTCTAAAAGGAAGGAGGAAAAAGAAGTGTCTAACTCTAAAGTTTTCAACGAGACAGAGATCAATAGCGACGATCACAGTCTCGATGAAAATATATCTAAATCTACGGTGCTAAAAGATTTTTTAGCTTTGATAAAAATAGGAATTGTAAATTCAAACCTAATTACTGTATTTGCAGGGATTTGGCTTGCTTTACAATTTAATGATCTTCGATTTTTATCGAATATTAGCACCGTTCTTTTAGCCGTAGTTGGTTCCGCTCTTGTTATGGCTGGATCATGTAGTTTAAATAACTTTATTGATCGTGATATTGACAACAAGATGGAACGAACAAAGGCGCGCCCGACAGTGTCAGGTAGTTTTCATCCGTCAGTTGCATTAATTGTAGGTTTTCTATTTATAACGGTTGGAACCGCTATGCTTTTTCAAACGACGATAACTGCTGGTATTATTGGACTTATTGGAGTCTTTAGTTATGTCGTTCTTTATTCTCTTTGGTCAAAACGCCATTATCCCATTAATACAATTATTGGAAGTATTTCTGGTGCTGTTCCACCGTTAATAGGATGGGCTGCAATTGATGCCAATCTTCATACGGCAGCTTGGGTGTTGTTCCTCATTATGTTCATTTGGCAACCACCTCATTTTTGGGCACTTGCTATGAAACGAACTGAGGAATATCGAGCTGCAGGGATTCCAATGCTTCCCGTCGTTTATGGTTTTAATGTAACGAAACGACAAATGGTTGTTTGGGTAGCGTTATTATTACCGCTTCCATTTTATTTAATTGAACTAGGAATTCCATTTGTAATATTAGCTACCTTATTAAATATTGGTTGGTTAATAATAGGATTATACGGATTTAAAATGAAGGATGATTTAAAATGGGCGAATTGGATGTTTATTTATTCGCTTAATTACCTGACTATCATGTTTGTATCAATGGTTATTGTAACGCTCATTTAAGGGAAAGCTAAGTTAAACAGCGCAATTTTGGCTCATTCACAATTGTTTTTTCAAGATCCTTTCCATTTTGAAGGTCTTGGATGTGCAATGAGCCAAATTCTATGAAAAATTATACATAGTAACTTAGCAATGAAAAATCAAATGTTTCTCCAATTTGAAACTTTGATTGAAACAATCATGAAAGAGGGGTTTGATTAATCTATGAAAAAATGGCGTCTGCTTTCATTATTCACATTACTGACGCTTTTCCTAACCGGTTGTGGAGAGCCTTATCTATCTACGTTAAATCCTGCCGGTGAAGTGGCTCAATCACAATATGATTTAATGGTTTTAAGTACCGCAATAATGGTTTTAGTTATTGCAGTTGTAGTCATTATTTATGCCATTGTGTTATTACGCTTTAGAAGAAAAAAAGATGAAGAAAATAAAATTCCTAAGCAAGTGGAAGGAAGTCATAAATTAGAAATTATTTGGACGACCATTCCAATTATCTTGCTTCTCATTCTTGCTGTTCCTACTGTTATTGATACATTCCGTCTTGCTGATGTAGAAGCAATGGAGAAAAAAGATAAAGACGGAAATCGTGAAGCATTGGTTGTCAATGTTCGTGCCAATCTTTACTGGTGGGAATTTGAATATCCAGATTTAAAAATTACAACTGCTCAAGATTTAGTAGTACCAACAGACGAAAAAGTTTTCTTTAATTTAAAAGCTTCTGATGTAAAACATTCATTCTGGATTCCTGCTGTCGGCGGTAAAATGGATACAAACACTGATAATGAAAACAAATTCTATTTAGTGTTTGACAGTAAAAAAGCTAAAGAAGCAAACAACTTATTCTATGGAAAATGTGCTGAACTATGCGGACCTTCTCACGCATTAATGGATTTTAAAGTCCGTGCAATTCCTAGAGAAGAGTTTGATCAATGGGTTGTTGCAATGCAAAATGCTGAAGATCGAACTCCTCAAAATGATTTAGCTGCTAAAGGTGAACAAGTGTTTACTGAAAAAGGTTGTATTGGATGCCATGCGGTTAGTCCGGCACAATCTGGTGGTGTAGGACCAAACTTATCTGACTTTGGTGATCGTTCACGAGTCGCTGGTATATTAGAACATAACGAAGAAAATCTTCGTGCATGGTTAGAAAATCCAGAAGAAATTAAACCTGGAAATAAAATGACAAACACTTATGATCCTTTAACATCTGACGAGTTAGATGCAATTATTGAATACTTAATGGGTCTTAAAGTTCAACAATAGGAATAAAGGGAGGCTTAATCGTGAGTACCTACGCAAAGAAGAAGGGATTCGGCGCGACAATATGGGATTATTTAACAACTGTTGACCATAAAAAAATCGCGATCCTTTATTTAATAGCCGGTGGATTGTTTTTTATCCTCGGTGGTATTGAAGCAATGTTGATTCGTATTCAACTAATGGAACCAAACAGTGATTTCTTAAGTGCAGGATTATATAATGAAATTTTAACCATGCACGGTACTACGATGATTTTCTTGGCAGCTATGCCACTATTATTTGCATTTATGAATGCAGTCGTTCCGTTACAAATCGGTGCACGTGACGTTGCATTCCCATTTGTAAACGCATTAGGATTTTGGATGTTTTTCTTTGGTGGAGTTTTCTTAAATTTATCTTGGTTTTTAGGTGGAGCTCCTGATGCTGGTTGGACATCCTATGCATCATTATCTTTGGCATCACCTACACACGGAATTGATTTTTATACATTAGGTTTGCAAATTTCAGGGTTTGGTACGTTAATGGGAGGTATTAACTTCCTTGTAACTATTATTAATATGCGTGCTCCAGGTATGACATTTATGCGTATGCCATTGTTTACTTGGACAACATTTGTTGCATCAACTTTAATTTTATTTGCATTTCCTCCATTAACTGTTGGTATCTTTTTCTTAATGTTTGACCGCTTGTTCGGAGCAAACTTCTTTGATGTAACAATGGGTGGAAATACAATTATTTGGGAACATTTATTCTGGATTTTCGGACACCCTGAAGTTTATATTCTAGTTTTACCGGCATTCGGTATTTTCTCTGAAATTTTTGCCGTTTTCTCAAGAAAACGTCTATTTGGATATTCATCCATGGTATTTGCAACCGTATTAATCGGATTTTTAGGATTCATGGTATGGGCTCACCATATGTTCACTACAGGTATGGGTCCAGTAGCTAACGCAATCTTTGCCGTTGCAACAATGGCAATTGCTGTTCCTACAGGTATTAAGATTTTTAACTGGTTGTTTACTATGTGGGGTGGAAGCATCAAAGTTACAACACCTATGTTATGGGCGATTGCATTTATTCCATCATTCGTCATGGGTGGAGTAACAGGTGTTATGCAAGCGGCTGCACCACTAGACTATCAGTTACATGATTCTTACTTTATCGTTGCACACTTCCATTACGTTATTGTTGGTGGGGTAGTATTTGCATTATTTGCTGGTGCCCACTACTACTGGCCAAAAATGTTTGGAACAATGTTAAATGAGACATTAGGAAAAATAACATTCGTATTGTTCTTTATTGGTTTCCATTTAACATTCTTTATTCAACATTTCTTAGGGTTATTAGGAATGCCTCGTCGTGTGTTCACTTACCTACCAAACCAAGGTTGGGATACACAAAACTTTATTAGTTCTATTGGTGCATTCTTAATGGCTGCTGGGGTAATTATTTTACTAATAAACGTAATTATTACATCTGTGAAAAACGAAAAAGTTGGAAACGACCCTTGGGGAGATGGACGTACATTAGAATGGTCAATTCCATCACCACCACCGTTCTATAACTTTAAACAAACTCCACTTGTACGTGGTTTAGATCCATATTGGATTGAAAAAATGGAAGGTAAGAAAGAAATGACACCAGCTGAACCATTAGGTGACATTCATATGCCAAATCCATCAATTTTACCTTTCATCATTTCAATGGGATTATTTATTGCTGCATTTGGTGCAATGTACAACCCATTAAATCAAATTGGTGATGCAAAACCGTGGGCTGTACCTGTATTAATCATTGGTCTTGCTATTACGTTTGGAGCAATGCTCGTACGTTCACTAAAAGATGATCATGGATTCCATATTCATAAAGAAGATTTAATTGATGATGAGAATAAGGGGGTAAAAGCGTAATGCATGCAGAGGAAAAATTCACACCCCAAACTTGGCCGGAATCACCTGAAAAAGCAACATTAGAAGGAAAAAATAAATTTTTAGGATTTTGGTTATTTTTAGGCGGAGAGACTGCATTGTTTGCTTCTCTCTTCGCTACCTACTTAGCATTGAAAAATAAAGTTCCTGCAACTGGAGATCATGCTTTATCAACAGAAATTTTTAGCATCCCGCTAGCTTTTGTTGCAACTATGCTTCTTTTAACAAGTTCATTAACTAGCGTATATGCTATGTATCATATGAAGAACTATAGCTTTCAAAAAATGCAAGCATGGTTACTAGTTACAGTATTACTTGGATTAGCATTCTTAATATTAGAAATTTATGAGTTCTATCATTATGTACATGAGTTTGGTCATACTTTTACTAGTAGTGCCTTTGGTTCTGCTTTCTATACACTTGTTGGTACACATGGTGCCCACGTTGCATTTGGATTATGTTGGATTACGGCATTAATGATTAGAAACGCAAAACGTGGTTTAAACCTTTACAACGCTCCGAAGTTTTATGTAGCTAGCCTTTATTGGCACTTTATCGACGTTGTTTGGGTATTTATCTTCACAGTTGTATATTTAATGGGAATGGTGGGATGATAGAATGGAACAGCAAATGAATTCTGGAAATCCACGAGTAGATATAAAATATAGAAAAAGAAAAAATGCTGAGGAAATGAGATATCAAGTCATTTCCTTCGCACTTATGATTTTCTTAACGGTTATTGCCTTTGTAGCCGTAGGTTATGATGGTTTCTCATCATGGTTTGTCGTACCATTTATTTTGCTATTGGCAGTTATTCAAGTGATTTTCCAACTTTATTATTTTATGCACATGAGTCATAAAGGGCATGAATTAATTGCCGTATTTATGTTCTCAGGCGTTGTTGTAGCATTTGTAACAGTTTTAGCGTTCCTAACAATTATTTGGTGGTAATTCGTTACAAAATTTAATCGTCTATATTTAAAGGAAGGCAAAAATTTGCCTTCCTTTTTCATCGTTTAGGAAATTATAAAATTCTGGACTTGTGGATAACTGTTCGGTAAAATGTTCGTATAAATATAACGGAGTTCGAAAATGAGTCAGGCTGGCAGTGGAGTTATTAAACGAATATTAAAAGACCACTTTGATGGATTTTGGAGAATGCACTCTGATCTTTTTCCGAAATCCTATCGTGAAGATATAAAAGAAACTGTGGAAAAAGCAATCAGATGCGGTACTAAAGATTTAGGATATGCTCGATATGAATGCTTAGGGTGTGATGGAGAGCCTAAGGTCTGTCCTTTTTGTAACGGAACAATGAGACGAGCGAGAAATATCCCAAGTGAATAATCTTCACTTGGGACGTGATTTAAGTCGCGTTAGCGATTTTGTTCTTCCGACCGACTTTAGTTGTTGAATCGATAGAGGTTAATGTTTTATAGAAAAAAACTTATTAAGAAACATGCACTAGAAAAAATATAAATCATATATAGGTGATATCCCGTTTGATGCTTAAGGAGGATATGATGATACCTATGTTACCTAGTGAAAAATATTTTGGTAATTTTGAACTGGTTTATCCATTTTATGGGGCTATGCCTACAGGTGTTACTGTTTCAGAAACCGGTCGTATTTTCGTTTGCTTCCCGAAATGGGGAGACGATGTTAAATTTACGGTGGCGGAAATTGTTGAGGATAAATTGCAGCCTTATCCTAATTTACAAACCAATTTGGTTAACCCCGAGAATTTTACAAGGACTTTTATCAGTGTCCAAAGTGTAGTTGCTGATGGAAGGGGAACACTTTGGGTATTAGATACAGCTGCACCCAATTTTTCTGAACCTATTAAAGGGGGGGCAAAATTAGTCGCTGTTGATCTAGAAACGAATACAATAAGAAAAGTATATACCTTTACAGAAGATGTTGTCTTGCCTACAACTTATTTGAATGATGTCCGTTTTGATTTTCGTGTTGGAAAAGCAGGGTATGCTTATATAACGGATTCTTCTTCAACAGGACCAGGAGCTATAATCGTCGTAGATTTAGCAGATGGAAACGCCTTCAGACGGTTAAATGGGGCAAATTCAACTTCACCCGATCCCTATTTTATACCGAAAGTAGAAGGAAAAGTATTAATGAATCGAAATAAAGATGGCAGTACTTCTCCATTTAGACTGGCTTCTGACGGTATTGCGATTTCGCCTGATGGAAGGGTATTATTTTTTTGTCCACTAACCAGTCGTCATCTGTTCTCGATCACAACAGAAGCCCTGAGAGACAGAAGCATACCGGACATGGAATTACCTTATCATGTGGAGTATTGGGGAGAAAAAGGTGCATCTGATGGAATGATCACTGATGCAAAGGGAAATGTTTATGCTGGAGATTATGAACACAACTGTATCCGCAAGATATTGCCAAATGGCACAATGGAAACGATCATACATGACCCGAGAATGTTGTGGCCGGATACTTTTTCAATTGGTCCGGATCAATATTTGTATGTCATTGTGAACCAATTACATCGACAGCCTAGATTTCATTATGGAAAAGACTTACGACAGAAACCTTATAGTTTACTTCGTATCAAAATTGATGAATTTCCTGCTCCGACCTTTTGATAATAAATAAACTTAAAATTAGGAACAGTTTATTTGGTAAATGTTAAACTGTTCCTGGAAATTTTTATAATGTTGGTAAGTTCAATTCTGTATTTATATTTCGGACTTACGATATATCTGGTTGAACATTTTTTTTGTACNTGAAAATTGAAGATTCGAGTTTCCGAACTTTACCAAGTTAAATGTCAAGAAGTTGTCATTTCGTTACATTGCAGGGCATTTTGTATAAGAGTATAATAAGTATTAGTATNTAAACGAGGTGACACACAATGTTTGAAATATCAATGTTCGGTTTTCGTGCATTATGGAGTCCTTATTTCCTTCTTTTTTTATTTATCATTACAATTGGTTTCTTCTATTCAGTTTTTAAACGTCAGCAAANATGTCCGAATGAGATAGCATTAACGAAAAAACAAGGAATTTTNTTTATTTTGTCAATTATTCTTTTGTATATAGTAAAAGGTTCTCCAGTTGATCTATTAGGTCATATTATGTTTACTTTTCATATGATTGCGATGGCTATCCTTTATTTGCTTATTCCCCCTTTATTAATAGTTTCTATTCCTAACTGGATGTGGGAACAATTTTTTAAAGTTCGNGTAATAAGGCAATTTTTTCAGTTTTTCACAAAACCGATCATCGCCTTAATTATGTTTAATGGAATGTTTTCATTCTATCATGTTCCGTTTATTTTTGACTTTATCAAAACGGATGTCATCTATCATTCAGTCTATACGTTCGTATTATTTATTTTTGCTATGTTTATGTGGTGGCCATTAATGAATCAGTACGATGAAGAACGTCAACTTAGTGGGNTGAAAAAAATTGGTTATTTATTTGCAGACGGTGTCTTATTAACTCCTGCATGTGCGTTAATAATTTTTGCTGATAGTCCTATGTATGCGACATATACTGATCCACAATTATGGGCGCAGGCTATGAAATTATGTGTACCTGCAGATTTATTGTCACAATTGACATTAAGCGGTCCTGAAATGTTTAATATTATGCCTGCAAAATATGATCAGCAACTTGGAGGAGTAATTATGAAAATACTCCAAGAGATTATATATGGTTCTATATTATTTGTCGTATTTTTACAATGGTATCGAAAAGAACAAAAAGACAACCAAGAGAATGTATCATATGAACCTCGCTTATTAAAAGAATAAAGCTAATGTATTATGCATTAGCTTTTCTTTTTTATTTGCAGAGATGTTACAATTGTTTGAAAATAAAAATTGAAATCTTGAAATAATAAAACTTCTTGATTAAAATATGCCTGTACATA
>JGI1652J44930_10000332_pt1 | contig 18813 bp, 24 predicted proteins | sample NewIslsDNAsample_FD_44930 | JGI IMG/M metagenome (IMG submission 44930)
TTTTTTTATCTTGCCCCTTTTCCGGTCTGCGCTTTTGGGGGATGGATGCCGAATGACGGTGCCGGTTGACCCGCTTGTGACGGATGCTTGAAACCGGCTGCAACCATTTCGCCGCTTTTTCGCTATAATGGGCCTGTGGCCGCATGTGACCGGCGTCAAATGCGATTCCGTACAAAGGAGAGATGCCCAATGATTCGTGAATTGACCCGAAGGGAAGAGTGGGTTGAAGCCTTTCCGCTCATGAAGGAACTGCGGACCCACCTGGATCTGGACACCTATCTGTCCCTGCTGGAGGAGATGCGCCCGCGGGGTTACCGGCTGTTCGCCCTGGAGGAAAGCGGTCGGATGCTGGCCCTGGCCGGCGTGGCGGTGATGGTCAATCTGTACAATGGCCGGCATCTTTTCATTTACGACCTGGTCACGAAGGAGGAAGAGCGGTCCAAGGGATACGGGGCCAAGCTTCTCCGATACCTGGAGGACTTCGCCCGGGCCCAGGGCTGTCGTCTGGTGGAGCTGACCTCGGGGGTCCGGCGGAAGGAGGCCCACCGTTTCTACGAGGAGAAGATGGGTTATACGAGAAACAGGGTGTTCAGAAAGCGGCTTTCCCCTGAGGGGAAGGAGGAGGGAGTGAAATGAGTGGGGTTTGAGCAGGTGTCAACCTTGCCCGATGGGCGAAGGCTGGTCCTTCGGGAGGCCGTTTTGGAGGATGCGGAGGAAATGATTGTCTTTGTTCAGAAAACCCTTGGCGAGTCCGATTACCTGCTTTTCGAACCGGGAGAGTTTCGCCCGTCAGTGGGCGAACAGCGCCAATTGCTGGAACAGTGCGCCCGATCCGACACCCATTTGTATTTGATCGCCGAGGTGGACGGAGAGATGGCCGGCATGCTTCATTTTCAGCCGGGGAAACGGAAGCGCAATGCCCATGCCGGCGAATTCGGCATCAGCGTCCGCAAAAAGTACTGGGGGATGTCGATCGGAAGACAGTTGCTCCAAGCCTTGCTTCAATGGGCCCGGCAAACCGGGAAGATCCGGAAGATCAACCTGCGGGTCCGGACGGACAACGAACGGGCCATTCGCCTGTACCGTTCGGTCGGCTTCAAGGTGGAGGGAACCATCTCGAGGGAATTTTGCATCGACGGTCGGTTTTACGACGCTCACTGGATGGGAATCGAGTTGGACTGAATCCCGAATGAAGGGGCTNTCCCCCGCGCAGGATACCCCTAGAAACCGCAAACCGAAAAGGGACTGCCGAACGGCGTTCCGACGGCGGCGGTGAAGGAGGGACATCGATGAAAAGGGAAAAGCGCAAACAGGAGCCGACCGTCGCACCGGGGATGGATGACCGGGAGGAGCTGGAGCGGCGGGCGTCCGAGGAAGAGATCCGGGAAGGCGATTATACGGAAGTGACCNCCCTGTCGTGGGATGAGGCGGATCCGTCCTGAAGCGAGGTTCGAAAAAGGCCGGCAAGCCTGTCGGGCTTGTCCCCGTTTTCTCTTGCGGACGGTGGAATGGCCCTGCCATCCGCATTTCCGTTGTGTTATGCTAAAATCGCGGCGCCCGGGACATTTTCCGAAAGGAAGCGGACTTTCGGCCCCGGTGAAGGGCGGAGGAAAGTCCGGCGGAAGAGGACGGTCCCGGTCCCATGATCCAAAACCAGGGCGGAAAGGTTGTGGACGGCTTGAAGGAAGTATCGGCAGGCGGGGTGGTGTTCCGCCGCAGGGATGGCCGGGCGGAAATTTTGCTCATCGAGGATCGGTACGCCCGGTGGACGCTTCCCAAGGGAAAAAGGGAAAAGGGGGAGACGAACGAGGAGACCGCCCTGAGGGAAATCCGGGAAGAAACGGGGGTTTCGGGGCGGATCCTGCGCCCGTTGACAACGGTTCGGTACCGCTATTTCCACCCCGATCGCGGAGACGTGGAAAAGGAAGTGCACTATTTTCTGGTGGAGGCGACGAGCGAGGCGCTCGATCCCGCCCTGTCCGAAATCGGCGGGGCCCGCTGGCTTTCTCCGGAGGAAGCCTTTCGCCTCATGCAAAGGGAAGGATATGACAACAACCTGCCCGTGATGGAAGAGGCCTACCGCCACCTGGGGCTTCGTGCGGGCGAATCCTGAGCGCCGCGTTTTTTGCGGTTCGTCAAGCGGAAAACAAGGGGAGGAGAGCCATGACGGTATCCAATCTCGCATCGATGATCGATCACACCCTGTTGAAACCCGAGGCGACGGCGTCGGACATCGACCGTCTTTGCCGGGAAGCGTCGGAGCTTGGTTTTGGCGCGGTCTGCGTCAATCCCTGGTGGGTCTTCCGGGCGGCGGAACGGCTGAAAGGATCCGGCGTCCGGGTCTGCACGGTGGTCGGTTTTCCCCTCGGGGCCACGAGCACGGAGGCCAAGGAGGCCGAGACCAAACGGGCCGTCGCGGACGGGGCTTCCGAAATCGACATGGTGATGAACATCGGAGCCTTCAAGTCGGGGGACCGCCAGGGCGTGGAGGATGACATCCGGGCGGTGGTCCGGGCGGCCGGGGGGCGCACCGTCAAGGTGATTCTGGAGACCGGCCTGCTCGCGGAAGAGGAGATCCGCCTCGCCTGCGAGCTGGCCAAGGCTGCCGGAGCCCACTTTGTGAAGACCTCCACGGGTTTCGGACCCGGCGGGGCGACGGTGGAAGCCGTCCGCATCATGCGGGAGGCGGTGGGCCGGGAGATGGGAGTGAAAGCCTCCGGAGGGATCCGGAGCCTGGCCGCGGCAAAGAAAATGATTGCCGCCGGAGCGAATCGGATCGGCACCAGTTCCGGCGTCGCCATCCTGGAGGAATTGGGAAACCGGGAGAAGTGACAGCTTTTCATAAGGGTTTTCCCCTTTTCGCCGCGGCGGCCCCCGTCATTTTCGCCCTTTGCTGATTCGCCAGACGATCACGCCGTCCGGAACGAGGGCGGTGACGAGCCGGGCGAAGGGCCGCGCAAAGGGCAGGGCGATCAGGGAGCAGAGGATGTTGAACAGGGTTTGGACGTGGGCCACCCGGGCGGCCGGATCGCCCTCCAACAGGCGGACGGCGTCGGCCAGCCAATGGACGGCCGGGGCAAAGAGAAGGACGCCGATCACATTGAGGAGCAGGTGGGCGACGGCCACCCGTTTGGCGGACCGGCCCGTTCCGGTGGCGGCGATCAGGCCGGTTGCGCAGGTTCCCACATTGCTGCCGAGGACAATCGCGACGGCGACGGGCAAAGGCAGCAGCCCCGCGGAGTAAAAGCCCATGGTCATGGCGACGGCGGCGCTGCTGCTCTGGATGACCGCCGTCAGCAGGGTTCCGGCGGCGATGCCGGTCCAGATCGGATTTTCCCCCTGTTCCAGGAACCATTGGATCCATCCCCGTTCCTTCAAGGGGAAGGACAGCCATTGCATCGCTTCCATCCCGAGGAAGATGCAGCCGAAACCGGCGAGGGCCATCCCCGCGCCCTTGATGCGCTTCCAGGGAAGGAGATGCAGGCATCCGCCTGCCACGAGCATGGGGACGGCGAAATCCTCGATCTTCAGGGCGAGGATTTCGGTGGTGACCGTTGTTCCGATATTGGTGCCCAGGATGATGCCGATGGTTTGGGGAAAAGTGAGAATTCCGGCGTCCACCAGGCCGATCGCCAGAACGGTCACCGCGCTGCTGCTCTGCAACAGGGATGTGACGATGAGACCGGTGAACATCCCGCGGGCGGGCGTGCGGGTGAAGCGGAGAAGCAGGGACTCCAGCCGATCCCCCGCCAGGCTGCCCAGCCCGATGCGGATCAGTTGCATTCCGAACAAAAAAACGGCCAAACCCGTNGCAAAGGGTATCAATATCTCCTTCACAGGCACCGCCCCCTCTCCCATGTATATGGCCCGAGGGGGACAGGCATGACGGGGCCGGAAAAATCGCGCTGTAATCCGGGTGAAAGAAAAAAGCCCCTCCCCGGGGGCTTCATCCGTCATTTGCGCCGTTTGGGAATGTAGGGCGGATTGTCGAGGCCCGATTCCGGATCCGGCGTGTAGGGACCGGGCCATTCGGGGTAGCGGGGGGGTTGNTCCGACCGCCCCGACGGTTTCCGAGTCGGATCCGGTTGAGCGGGGCCGAAGCTGGCCCACGGGGGGTGATCCGGGGACAGGTCGCCCTGATCGAACGGATCGGGATAGCCGCGGCTCTCGTGAAAATCAGGCCGATGCTCTACTTTGGGTGGGAAATCCGGGTCGTGCTCCATCCAATCGGGATCGTCCGCGTTCCTCATCCGCTGCAGCTCTTCCCTGACGATTTTCCGTATCATCTGCCGCAGCTGGGCATCTGCCTTCTTTTTGGACACAGGCCTTTGCACTCCTTTCCTTGAGGGTGGGCGGTCGTTCTATTATATGCGCCATTTTTCAGGAGGTGTGGGACGGACGCCGGGGCAAAGGCAGCGTCTTTCGCAAACCGGACGGTTCTTGGTATAATATCGCCAAATCGGACAAGGGGGGTTTTCTGTGGCCGATTGCATTTTTTGCGGCATCGTCGAGGGCAGCGTTCCCTCCGACAAGGTGTACGAGGACGACAGCGTGCTGGCCTTTCGGGACATCAATCCCGTGGCGCCGGTTCACGTGCTGATCATTCCCAAAAAGCACGTTCCGTCCCTTTTGGATGCGGAAGAAGAACCTGAACTGATGGGAAAAATCATCGCGGCGGCCTCCAAGGTGGCCAAAGAGTTGGGACTGGCGGAAAAAGGGTTCCGCCTGGTGAACAATTGCGGTGAACACGGGATGCAGACCGTCTATCACATCCATTTCCACCTGATCGGCGGGCGCCAGCTCACCTGGCCTCCCGGATGATTTTGACATCTTCTTTTGGGCTGGGGTATAATAGGTGTTGACTTACTGCGCATCATCCGGTTTTTCCGGATGAATTTCGGGCGGTGTTGGGCCGAAGCGTTTCCATGCAGGTGTTTGGGTTTTCCGTCCCCTGTGGGACAGGGCCGCTCGCTTGCGTGATCGGACAGTGAAGGTTTTGTCTCACCCGGCTTCTTTTCGTCCGGGCGGCTCACCTGGCCCGCGGAGGGAGGGAAAAGCGTGGCCGAAGTTCGCGTTCGCAAAAACGAATCGCTGGATAACGCTCTCCGCCGTTTCAAGCGCTCCTGCGCCAGNGACGGACTTTTGGCCGAGGTGCGCAAGCGCGAACATTACCAGAAACCGAGCGTCCGCCGGAAAAAGAAATCCGAAGCGGCTCGCAAGAAACGCAGGTAAAAGAGGTGCCGAAAAGGATGAGCCTGACCCAGCGGTTGGAGCAGGATATGAAGACTGCACTCAAAAATAAAGACAAGACGAAATTGAGCGTCATCCGCATGGTGAGGTCCGCCATCAAAAATGCGGAAATCGAGCGGGGGCGCCCCCTCGAGGAAGGGGAAGTGCTGGACGTCCTTTCCCGGGAGTTGAAGCAGCGCAAGGAATCGCTTCAGGAATTTGAAAAGGCGGGGCGGACCGAGCTGGTGGAGAAGATGAAGGCGGAGATCGCCGTGGTGGAAGCTTATCTGCCCGCTCCCCTGTCTGAAGAGGAGTTGCGGGAGTTGGCCCNGCAGGTGATCGACGAGGTGGGCGCTTCATCCCCTGCGGACATGGGCAAGGTGATGAAGGAAATCATGCCCCGCGTCAAGGGACGAGCCGACGGAAAAGAGGTGAATCGGATCGTCCGCGAGTTGTTGGGCTGACAAGATCGGGCAACTGTTGCAGGCTGTTGACGCAGGTGCGAAGTCAACAGCCGCTTTTTTTCGGAGGGTGGATCGGGAGCAAGCGCCGATGGAGGCGGAGGTCCGCAAAGCCCGAGCGCGACTTCACAGGGAAATGGCGACTTAAGGAGGTTGAAACGGAACGGAGGGATTCCCCCGGTGAAGCGGGTTTCTTTGGTGTTGATCGGTGCGGCACTGCTTCTTTTGTGCTGGCCGGGCTGGTCTGCGGCGGAACCTTCGGGCGCCGGGAAAGTGGTTTACTGGATACCGGTGGAACAGGAAGTGGAGCGGGGATTGTCCGCCTTTCTCGAGCGGGCGCTGACTGAAGCGGAAGAGGCCCGGGCGGAGGCTGTCGTTTTGGAAATCGACACCCTGGGCGGGGAAGTGGAGGCAGCCCTGGAGATCGGAAAGCTGATCCGCCGTTCATCGGTTCCGGTGATCGCCTACATCCGGGGAGAGGCCATTTCCGCAGGGGCCTACATTTCCCTCAATGCGGATCAGATCCTGATGGCCCCGGGAAGCGCCATGGGCGCCGCTGAACCCCGCACGTTTTCCGGCGAAGTGGCCGATCCGAAGACGGTTGCCTTCTGGTCCTCCAACATGCGCGCCGCCGCCGAGCAGGGAGGGCGGAACGGGGATGTCGCCGCCGCCATGGTGGATCGCAACGTGGAAATCAAGGGGCTGAAAAAGAAGGGAGAGCTGCTCAGCCTGTCCGCCGAGCAGGCGGTTGAGTGGGACATGGCCGACCGCATCGTGCCCTCCGAAAGGGAGGTGCTGCCGGCGATCGGGCTGGGGGATGCGGAAGTGGTCGAAGTGGAGCTGACGCCCGCCGAGAAGTTTGCCCGCTGGGTGACCAGCCCCTATGTGGTTCCCATCCTGCTCCTGCTGGGACTGGGCGGAATCGCCCTGGAGCTGCTCACCCCGGGCTTCGGGGTTCCGGGCGCCGTGGGACTTTTGTCCTTTGGTCTCTATTTCTTCGGGCATTATCTCGCCGGACTGGCCGGGATGGAGACGGTGCTGCTCTTTGTCGTCGGGATCGTGTTGATGGTGATCGAACTGTTTGTTCCCGGCTGGGGCATCTTCGGCGTGCTCGGCCTGATTTCCCTGGGAACCGCCGTGGTGTTGGCCGCCTATGACCCCGCCTTCGGCATCATCTCCTTGTCGGTGGCGCTGGCCATCACGCTGATCGGTGTGTGGATCGCCGTCAAGGTTTTTGGCGTGAAGGGCGTTTGGGCCAAAATCATCCTGAAGGAGTCCCAACAGAACGAATCGGGTTATACCTCCTCCAGGGATTGGAAACACTTGGTGGGAAAACAAGGGATCACGTTGACGCCCCTCCGGCCCGCGGGCTGGGTTCAAGTGGACGGCGAGAAATACGACGTGGTCAGCGATGGCGGCATGATTCCCGCCAAAACGGCGGTGAAAGTGGTTCACGTGGAAGGGTCCCGCATCGTTGTTCGTCGAATAGATACCACCGAAGAAAAAACATCCGAGGAGGAAAAGTGATATGGAAGCGGCAGGTTTGCTGACGGTGATCATTCTCGTGGTCCTAGTCATCGCTTTCCTTGCCATCCTGTTTTCATTCGTTCCTGTCATGCTGTGGATCAGCGCGATGGCTTCCGGCGTGTATGTCGGCCTGACCACCCTGATCGGAATGCGCTTGAGAAGGATTCCTCCGGCCCGGATCATCAATCCCCTGATCAAGGCGCGCAAAGCGGGATTGGACGTTACCATCGAGCAATTGGAAACCCACTACCTGGCGGGGGGAAACGTGGACCGGGTCGTGGACGCGCTGATTGCCGCCCAGCGGGCGAACATCGATCTGGTGTTTTCCCGGGCGGCGGCGATCGATCTGGCCGGCCGGGACGTGCTGGAAGCGGTGCAGATGAGCGTGAACCCGAAAGTGATTGAAACGCCGACGGTTTCCGCCGTGGCCAAGGACGGAATTGAAGTGAAGGTCCGGGCGCGGGTGACCGTGCGGGCCAACATCGACCGCCTGGTCGGCGGTGCCGGGGAAGAAACGATCATCGCCCGGGTGGGCGAGGGAATCGTCACCACCAACGGTTCCGCCAACAGCCACAAGGATGTGCTGGAAAACCCCGACATGATCTCCCAGACGGTCCTGGAAAAGGGATTGGATGCGGGAACCGCCTTTGAAATCCTGTCCATCGACATCGCCGACGTGGACGTGGGGAAAAACATCGGGGCCGAGCTGCAGACCGACCAAGCCGAGGCCGACAAGCGGATCGCCCAGGCCAAGGCGGAGGAACGTCGGGCGATGGCCGTGGCCAAGGAACAGGAGATGCGCGCCCGCGTGGAAGAGATGCGCGCCAAGGTGGTGGAGGCGGAAGCCCAAGTGCCCCTGGCCCTCGCCGAAGCCCTGCGTTCGGGCAAGATCGGCGTGATGGATTATTATCAGTTGCAAAACTTGATGGCCGACACCAATATGCGGAAATCGATCGGAGATCTGGCCAAAGACGAGGATGCCGACAAATGATGTTGCGTCCCGATGCTGTCCGGCGGGGAGGTGACGGGAATGGAATTGCTCATTCTCATGGTGGCACTTGCGCTTTGGGTCCTGCAAAAGGTGCTTTCTTCCTCGAATAAGGAGGCGACCAAACGGCGGAAAAAAAGGCGGCCTCCCGCACCCGCTCCCTGGAGGGATCCGTGGGGGGAACGGACGGACTCTTTCCCCTTTCCGGATCTTTTTGGGGAGCACGCCGACGGAGATTCCGCACGTTCCACCTCTCCCTCCGCAGCCGGACCTGTCAAGGAGAATATTCAGCGTATCGCGAAAAAAATCGAAGAAGCGAAAGAACAGGTGAAGGATGTTCAGGCGGCGGTCTCCGAGGCGGAAAAACCGGAGAAAACCCTGAAGAAGGTACAACCTCCGATTCCGGATTTGAAAGGAAGGAAGAAGTCCCTACGGCTGGAGAAGGGCTTGTTTACAAAGGACAGTCTGGTTCGGGGCATCCTGTTGCACGAGATCCTTGGCCCCCCTCCTTCGCGCCGTTATTTTCAAGGGGTGCATCGCCGCAATTCATAGGCACGGGCGACAGATCCGACGGGATCTGTCGCTTTGTTTTGGGCGGGAAATGGCGCAATTTCAGGATGCTCACCGGATAAAGCGGGTTTTAAGGGGTGTAGAGGAAATTCCTGTTCATGGATTGCGCCAAATAAATAATATACAACCGCCCGTTTTTTAAATTGTTGTGAATCCGATGGACAAGCAAAAAGCCGGAGATTGCCCGCATTTTCCGGATGCCCGTCGCAATTTGGGGCGGTGCCATCTCCTAAACCGAGAGGATTTTGAATTTGGAGGCAATTGAAATATGGATATTACCCTTCAAAATCTGTTTCGACAGCCCCCATTTGTAATGCTTTGGTTGTCCCAAACGCTCCAATCTCTCGGGACGGTTCTCCTTCAAGTGATTGTAATGGTCAACGTATACCGTCACACGGATTCCGTATTCAGCTCATCCCTGGTCTTGGCCGTCATGGCACTGGGTTCTTTTGCAGGCGGAATCCTGGGCTCCCGTTACATCCACCGCTTTTCGCCGGTTCAAATGTTGAAGTGGATCGAATGGTCCCGGGCGGGATTGACCGTGATTCTGGGATTGTTCCTGTATAAAATAGAGCCCCTTCTGTTGTTTCTGACATTGGCCGTTCTCTTTGTCGTCGCGTGGATGGGTGCATGGTATCAACCCGCCCGTTTTGCATTGCTTCCCATGGTNGTCTCAAAAAAGGAATATATGAAGGCAAACGGAACCCTGAATGTCGTTTACCAACTGTTTCTGGTTGCCGGATGGACTGGGAGGAATGCTTGTCGCCGCTTTCCCTTTTTACGCCGTCATTCTGATCATCACCCTGTCTTTTTTGTTATCAGGCGTCTGTATTCGAGGGATCCGATTAAAGGAATCCGCGACCCTTGGAAAAACATCGAAACCGGAACCGGCTTGGCGGAAAATCTTTCGAGCCGGGGTGATCCGAAATTTGACGTTGATGGACCTTTTTGAAGCCTTGGCCAATGTTGTGTGGACCAGTGCCTTCATACTGGCTTTCACTCACGAGATCTTGGGAAAAGGAAGCGAGTGGTGGGGGTTTATCAACGCTTCTTATTGGGTCGGCGGAATCGTCGGAAGTTTCATGGTGGTTCTTATCACCGGGTTTTTGGAAAAGCGTGTGGGTTATATGATTGCGCTAAGCGCATTGTCGATGTCCCTTTTGACCTTTTTCTTTGCCGTAAACTCAACTGCGATGTTGGCGTTGTGGCTGTGCCTGATGATGGGACCGATTTACCAAATAAGGGAAATCTGCCAGGAAACCGTTCTGCAGGATGTGCTCTCCCCGATGGAGAGAGCCAAGGTGATGGCGGCAAGAGTCGCTCTGCTGACTCCCTGGGGGGCGTTGACTCACCTGATCATGGGGTGGCTGGCGGATCGGACCGACATTCAGTCTGCATACCTTCTCGGCGCGGTTTTGTACGGGATCACGTTTTTGATCGCGATCCTCCATCCGCAGTTGAAGAATTATCAGTATCGGACAGGGGAAAAATCGTCGGCTTCCCAATCATCCTGAAGGGGCATCGAAAAGGGATGTGCTTCTCCGACAGACAGAGGAGCGGCGGGTGTTCGGTGATTTTTCCCTAGAAGACCCACGTCTTTTCGGCTTATGGAAACAGTTCACCTGCAGGAAATCCGGCCGTACACCCATACTAACAGCAAAGGAGGTGAACCGCATGGCGCGTCGGAGCAATCGCCTTCTGGTTCCGGGGGCAGCCCAAATTTTGAACCAGTTCAAGGAGGAAATCGCGGCCGAATTCGGCGTCACCCTTGGTCCCGACACGACGTCCCGAGGAAACGGATCGGTCGGTGGAGAAATCACCAAGCGTCTGGTTCAGCAGGCGCAGCAGGGTCAATCGCAATGATCCGGGGATCGTTTGTCCAGCCGGGCCCTGTTGAGGGTCCGGTTTTGCTTTTTCGGAGAAAAATACGGTCCGATGTAGCCCTTATTTTGTTCCGTGCCAAATAAAAACATTCCCGCCTGAAGGAGGGCGCGTCCATCATAATCGGGGAGCCCGGCGCATAAGGGTTAAAAAGAAGATGGAGGGCTTGTTTCATGCTTAAAGGGACCGTCAATTTTCGCCGCCGTCTCGCCCGATGGATGGACCTTCCCCCCGATGTGACCGCGGAGGTTCCCCGGATCCAGATGGTCGGATCCCTCCAGGTGATGGTGGAAAACCATCAGGGGTTGGACTTTTTCAGCGATTCCGAGATTCTTCTGAGGATCCGCGGAGGGAGGATTCGGATTCGAGGGGAGAAATTGGTGATTCGCGCAATTTATCCGGGGGAGATGTGGATCGAGGGCCATATTGTCGAAATGAGGTTCACGGATTAGGGGGAGAAGCGCGTTGGTCGAATTCATCAAGGGAAAGGTAACCGTCGAACTGTCCGGCTCCCGGCTCACCCCGCTCATCAACGAGGCCATGGAAGAGGAGATCGTCCTGGGAGACATCCGCTTTCTGGACGAGGAACGGATCCGGTTGACCGTTCTTCTCCCCGATTTTTTCCGCCTGGTGAAAATCCTTCGACGGCGATCCGGCATCCGGATGCGGATCATATCCAAGCAGGGACTTCCCTTTTTGCTCTCCAAGATGTACAAGCGCAAGTTTTTTGCGGCAGGGGTTGTGCTCTTCGTTTTTTTGCTTATGGCGATGAGTTCCTTTGTCTGGAAGGTGGAGGTGGAGGGAAACGAGCGGATCCCGGAGGAACAAATCCTGACGTATGCCCGGGAAGCGGGAGTGTTTCCCGGACAGCTGAAGTTTCGCGTGCCGGATGGCGAAGAGATTCAGCACCGGTTGGCCATGCGGCTGCCACAGGCTTCCTGGGTGGGATTCCGCCTGGAGGGCACCCGGGCGGTGATCACCGTTGTCGAAAAGCGGGAAACGGAGGAGGAGAGAGAACGGTCTCCGGGACCGGTTCACCTGGTGGCGCGCCGGAGTGCGCTGATTTACGACATGAGGGTGGAGCAGGGAAAGCCCGTGGTTCAGGTGAACGACATGGTGAAAAAAGGGCAGNTGTTGGTATCCGGTATCTACGGGAATCCGGAGGAAGACGGTTCGGAACGGGTGGTCGGCGCCAAGGGAAAGGTGTGGGGGGAGGTTTGGTACGATTCGGATGTGGTCGTTCCCCTGGAACAGAAACGGAAGGTGTACACCGGAAATCGCGACAGAGGCTATTATCCCTACGTGGCGTCGCGGATCATCCGGCTTCCCTTTTTGTACCCGGTTCCCTTCAAGGATTTTGAAACGGTGGAACGGGCCCATGTTCTCCGCCTGTTCCATTGGCGGCTCCCCATCGGATGGGTGGTGGAAGAGCGGTTGGAAATGAAATGGATAAAGCGCAGGCTGACCCCCGAGGAGGCGATCCGTCTGGGGAAGGAGCGGGCCAGGGCGGACGTGCGGGAGAAAATCGGACCGGACGGGCGGATTTTGTTGGAAAAGGTTTTGCAACCCCGCGTCGATAGTGGTAAAGTTTATATGAAGGTACACTTCGACGTAATTGAAAATATTGCGGTATCTCAACCGATTCTGCAAGGAGAATGAGTCCTTTGTCCGAACCGATCAAAATCGTGTTGCGTGATGCGGCGGAAGCCCTTTCCCTCTTTGGACCTCATGATGCATATCTCAAGCGGATTGAAGCCGAAACTTCCGCCAAGATTGTGACCCGGGGCGAGGAGCTGGTGATCAACGGTCCCCCGGAGGAACGGGAGATCTTGCACCAGCTGTTTCGCGTTCTCCTCAGTTTGATTCGCAAAGGGGTTCATTTGAGCGAACGGGATGTGGTCTATGCCCATCGGCTGGCCAAGCAGGGACTGGCGGAGGAACTCCTGGAACTGTACAGCGAGGAGATCGGCGTCACCTACAAAGGGAAGCCCGTCCGGGCGAAAACCCTCGGCCAGCGCCACTACGTGTCCGCCATCAAAAAGGCGGACATCGTGTTCGGCATCGGGCCCGCGGGGACGGGGAAGACGTTCCTGGCCGTCGCCATGGGAGTGACCGCCCTGAAAGCCCACCGGGCCAAGCGGATCGTCCTGACGCGCCCGGCGGTGGAAGCGGGGGAAAACCTCGGATTTCTGCCCGGAGATCTGCAGGAAAAGGTGGATCCCTATCTCCGACCCCTGTATGACGCGCTGTATTACATGCTCGGTGTGGAGCAAGTGTCGAAGATGATGGAGAAAGGGATCATCGAGGTGGCTCCGCTCGCCTACATGCGGGGGCGCACGCTGGAAGATGCTTTCGTGATCCTGGACGAGGCCCAGAACACCACGCCGGAGCAGATGAAGATGTTCCTGACCCGTTTGGGTTTCGGTTCCAAAATGGTGGTCACGGGAGACGTCACCCAAGTGGACCTTCCGAAAGGGAAGAAGTCGGGTCTTGTGGAAGCGGAGCGCATTCTTCGCGATATCGACGGGATCCGCTTTATCCACCTGACCCAGGAAGATGTGGTGCGACACAGCCTTGTCCAGAAAATCATCGACGCTTACGCACGGAACGGCTGAGGCGTTTTCCCAAGGAGTCGGTCCTGGATGAAGCCAAAGGTGAAGCAGAACACCGCCAGCCGGAAGCAGACGCCCCTTGCGTCCGGCTGGCGTTCAAGCGCCTGGGTGCGCTTTGCCTTTTACGGGTTGGTCGGGATTTTCGGTTATTTTTTATTGCTCAATCCGGTTCTGCCCAAACAGTACGATCTCAAACCCGGCGCAGTCAGTCCGGAAACCATCGTGGCGCCGGTGACCAAGATCGATCAGAAGGCGACGGAACAGGTCCGCGAGGAGGCGGCTCAATCCGTTCCCTTGCAATACCGCAAAGACGAGCAGATCACCAGCCGTCAGCTGGAGCGCCTCGAACGGATTTTCGATCAGATTCGGGAAGCGGAAGGCAGTTCCGCGTCCGAGAAAGAAAAGACGGAACGGCTTCGCGCGTTGATTCCCGCCATGTCCGACGATTTCTACAAGGCCTTGGCCCGGATTCCGGAGAAGGAGATCCCCGAAGTCCGCTCCGCCATCCGGGAGGTGCTGCAGCAAGTATTGTCGGAGGGCGTTCGTCCCGCCCAGCTGGTGCAAAAGCGGGAGCAGGCCATCCAGATGCTGGAGAAGTCCTACCCTCGTGGAAAGGCCCGTGATGCCGCCGCGGAACTGTTGCGGACCCTGATCGTCCCCAATGTGGTGGTCGACAAGGCTTTGACCGATGCTCTGCGGGAAACGGCAAGGGAGAGCGTCAAACCCGTGATCATTCAGAAGGGCGACGTGATTGTCGCCGCCGGGGAAGTGGTGACCGAAGAAAAGATCCGGGAGTTGAGGGAACTGGGTCTCATCCGGCATCATCTCAATTTCCGGTTTTACACGGGTCTNATCCTTTTCCTTCTGATCTGGCTCGCCNTGCTGTATGTCTGCGTCCAGCGTTTTCATCCGGAAATTCACGCCGACAACGGCAAAGTGTTGATGATGGCGGCGGTCTTCATCCTCAACCTGTTGGCGATGAAGGTNGTCTCCCTGGGGCAGGATCTGGAATGGAGCACTGTGGGCTATTGCGCCCCCTTTGCCTTTGGGCCGATGCTCCTCGCTCTGCTTTTGGACACCCGGCTGGCCATATGGTTCGGTGTCCTGTTCAGCCTGGCCGCCGGAATTTTCTTCAACGNCGAAGGCCCTCTGCTCTTCGATTACCGCTACGGGCTGGTCGCCCTGGTCAGCGGAACGGCGGGCGCCTTGGCCTTGGCCGGGGTGCGAAACCGCCCCTCCATTTTCCGGGCGGGCCTGTTTGCTTCATTTGCCGCGACGATGGCCGTTGTCGCGCTGCACCTGCTCGTGCCGGCGGAGGGAGATCTCCGGTTGTTCCTCCAATCCGTCGGTTTTGCTCTTCTCTCGGGCGTGATTTCCGCCGTGCTGACCATCGGNTTTCTGTCGCTGTTTGAAACGGTCTTCGACATTCTTTCGCCGCTGCGCCTGTTGGAGCTGTCCAATCCCAACCATCCCCTGTTGCGCAAACTGCTGGTGGAGGCGCCGGGGACCTATCATCATTCCGTCATGGTTGCAAACCTGGCGGAATCGGCGGCGGAGGCGATCGGGGCCGACGGACTGTTGGCCCGGGTGGGGGCTTATTATCACGACATCGGCAAGCTGAAACGGCCGCAGTTTTACATCGAGAACCAGATGCAGATGGATAACCCCCACGACAAGATCTCTCCCCATCTGAGCAAAACGATCATTTTGTCCCACCCCAAAGATGGCGTGGAAATGATGGAAGCCTACCGCATTCCCAAGCCGATCCGGGATATCGCCGCCCAGCATCACGGCACGACGCTGCTCAAGTATTTCTACCACAAGGCGAAGGAGCTAAGCGGCGACAGTCAGGTGCTGGAGGAGGATTTCCGCTATCCCGGTCCGAAGGCGCAGTTCAAGGAAGCGGCCATCGTGGGGATTGCCGACTCCATCGAGGCGGCGGTGCGCTCCTTGTCCCGTCCCACGCCGGGGCGAATTGAGTCGATCGTCCGCAAGGTGATTCGGGAGCGCCTGGAGGACGGCCAATTCAACGAATGTGACCTGACGCTGAAGGAGTTGGAAGTTATCGGCCGTTCCATGTGTGAAACCCTTCAGGGAATTTTCCACGCCCGGATTGAGTATCCCGAGGAGGTATCCGGGAAAGGAAAGGATGTCAAAAATGGGGTTGTCGGTTGATATTCAGGTGGAAATTCCGCTGACGGAAGAGGAGCGATCCGTTCTCCGCTGGGTCCATGCGAGCCTTGATGAGGCGGCCTCGGCGGAAGGGTTGCCGCCGGCGGAGGTTTCGGTGACAATCGTGGATGATGAGGGCATCCGCCGGTTGAACCGGGACTTTCGCCAGGTGGACCGCCCCACGGATGTTCTCTCCTTTCCCCAGTGGGAGCCGGGAGAGCCGATGGAGGGCGCGGGGGATGGCCCCGTTCCCCTCGGGGACATCGTCATCTCCTTTCCGCGCGCCCGGGAGCAGGCCGACGCCTACGGCCACTCCCTGGAGAGGGAAATCGGCTTTCTGGCGGTTCACGGCTTTTTGCACCTGCTCGGGTATGATCATGAAACGGAAGAAGAAGAGCGACGCATGTTTGCCCGCCAGGAGGAGATATTGGGGCGAGTCGGCCTCAGAAGGTAGGAGTGGTGGCCCATGTGGCTGACCAAACTGCTACATAGTTTCCGGTTTGCGCTGGAAGGATTAAAATATACCCTGGTCACCCAGCGCAACATGCGGATCCATTTCCTGGCCGCGCTGGGGGTTTTGCTGCTGAGCCTGTATCTCCCGCTCAGCAAAACCGAAGTGCTCCTGCTGTTCGTCGCGATCGTTCTGGTGCTGGTGGCCGAGCTGTTCAACACCGTGGTGGAAGCCGTGGTCGACATGATCACGAAGGATTTTCACCCCTTGGCCAAGGTGGCCAAGGATGTGGCCGCCGGGGCGGTTCTGCTTACCGCCGGTTTTGCGGTCGTGGTCGGTGTGAGCGTTTTTTATCCCTATCTCGATCCGTTGAAGCTTTCCTACTTTGAAGAGGCCCCCATGCCGCCCAATATCGGAATGGTGGCCATTTTGGTCGCCGACTTTTTTCTGACCCTGCTGCTGAAGGGCTGGTTTCACCGCTTGGGGCAGACCCGGTGGGAACCCAGCATGACCACGTCCATCGCCTTCTGCATCGCCACTTCCGTCGCCCTGATGATTCGCCATCTGCTCATCGCCCTGCTGGTGTATCTGCTCACCGCCCTTCTCGTGGGAACGCGGCTGCACATCAAGACGAGGAGGAGTCCCGTCGTCATCGGAGCGCTTTTGGGAACAGCCGTCGCACTCATCGGTTTTATCCTGCTGTGACTGCCTGAAAGGGAGAACGACATGTTCAAATCGATCCGCAACCATCTCATCATCGGAACCTTGGCATTGCTTCCCGCTGTGGCCACTTTATACGTGCTGAAACTCCTTTTCCAGTTCATCGACCCCACCCTCGGAATCACCGTGGCCCGGATCATGGATTGGGTGGGCTTGGTGGAGTTTCCCCTCCAGGTGGGGCAGCTCAGGTTTGAAACCCATATCCCCGGCGTCGGACTGCTCCTCACCCTGGGGCTGCTCGTCCTGGTGGGGATCATGGCCAAGAGCTTTTTCGGCCGGCAGATGATCCTTTTTACGGAAAGGGTTTTCACGCGGATTCCCATCGCCCGCAGCATTTACTCCACCGTGAAGCAGATCACCAATGCCTTCGGTCACGATGCCACCTCCTTCAAGCGGGTGGTCATGGTGGAGTATCCGCGGAAGGGCATCTACACGCTGGGGTTTTACACCGGCGAAAGCAGTGAAGAAATCCGCCGGCGGTCCGGGGAAAAGGTTCTCAATATCTTTCTTCCCACCACGCCCAATCCCACCTCGGGTTGGCTCGTGCTCGTCCCTGAAAAGGATGTGATCTTTCTGGACATCACGGTGGAGGACGGACTGAAATACATCATTTCCGGGGGTGTGGTGGTTCCGCCGGCGAACGGGCGCGGGGAGCGGGCGGAAGGCCCGCCTTTCGCACCGGAAGATTCGTCGGGCGTGCGCCTCAGGATCAGGAGACAGGGAGAGGTGGGGCCATGAAAGAGATGCTGCTTGCCGAAGCGCGCAGGGCGAGGGAGCACGCCTACGTTCCCTACTCCCGCTTTCCGGTGGGGGCCGCCCTTTTGACCGACGACGGGGCGGTGTTCAGGGGGTGCAATGTGGAGAACGCCTCCTACGGATTGACCAACTGTGCGGAAAGAACCGCCCTGTTCAAAGCCGTTTCCGAGGGNAAACGCCGCTTTGCGGCCTTGGCGGTCATCGCCGACACACCCGGTCCCGTCGCCCCCTGCGGGGCCTGCCGCCAGGTGATGGCGGAGTTGTGCCCGCCGGACATGAAGGTGTACCTGGCCAATCTGAAGGGAGATTGGAAGGAAACCACCGTGAAAGAGCTGTTGCCCGACTCCTTCGGCAGGGAGGAACTCCAACATGAGCCATAAATCGGGGTTTGTTGCGCTGATCGGCCGGCCCAACGTGGGGAAATCCACNCTGATGAACCACGTGGTCGGCAGAAAAGTGGCGATCATGTCGGATAAGCCCCAGACGACGCGAAACAGGATCCGGGGCATCTTTACCGACGAGCGGGGGCAGATCGTGTTTCTGGACACCCCCGGCATCCACAAGCCCAAATCGAAGCTGGGCGAACACCTGGTTCAGACGGCCCGGGCCGCTCTGGAAGAGGTGGATCTGATCCTCCTGCTGGTGGATGCCGAGGAGGGGATGGGTCCGGGAGACCGCTTCATCATNGAGCACCTGAAGCAGGTGGAAACGCCCGTTTTTCTGGTGGTGAACAAGATCGACCGGGTGCATCCCGACGCCCTGCTTCCGCTGATCGATTCCTATCGCCGCCTCTATTCCTTCAAGGAAGTGGTTCCCATTTCCGCGCTGCAGGGGAACAACACGGGCACCCTCGTGGATCTGATCTTCAGGGAACTGCCCGAAGGCCCCGCCTATTATCCGGCGGATCAGGTGACCGACTCCCCGGAACAATTCATTGTCGCGGAACTGATTCGGGAAAAGGTGCTCTTCCTCACCCGGGAGGAGATTCCCCATTCCGTGGCGGTGGTCGTCGAAGAGATGATCCCCCGGCAGGACCGGGAGACCGTGTACATCCGGGCGACGATCTATGCGGAACGCCCCTCCCAAAAGGGGATATTGATCGGNAAGCGGGGGGCCATGCTGAAGGAAGTGGGCCGACTGGCCCGGGAGGAGATCGAACGTTTGCTCGGGAACAAGGTGTACCTGGACCTGTGGGTGAAGGTGAAAAAGGACTGGCGGAACGAAGAGGCTTATCTGCGCCGGTTCGGATACGGCGANGTGGAATAGAAAGAAGGCGGTTGGCGGAATTTTCCCGGACGGATAGCAATATTTCCAAGTCATACTCCCAAGCCTCCCGGTCATCCTAACCCTATAGAAAGACAACCGACGTCAGGGAAAGGATGGGTGCTGGTTGCGCAATTTCTATTGGAATGTCTTTGCGGTAACTGGCAGTATCGATGCGTACCT